>TARA_B110000503_G_scaffold143695_1_pt1 | contig 59682 bp, 54 predicted proteins | sample TARA_B110000503 | Tara Oceans TARA_B110000503 (sample SAMEA4397472) | marine metagenome | biome: Polar Biome; feature: [SRF] surface water layer (ENVO:00010504); material: water (ENVO:00002006), including particulate matter (ENVO:01000060) such as... | depth 5 m | reverse complement strand
TATCTTTTCTCCAATTTCTTTGTATTTATTGATAATATCTAAGGGAGAATTCATAAAAACTTTTATTGAAATACTTGAATATTTATTGTTTTTAGACAACTTGACGTTTAAGTCTGGTTTTAAGTCAGAAAAAATTATTTTTATTAATTCCAGACTATTAGATTCTGATTTAATTATAAACTTAAATAGATAATAATTAGGCCAAGTATTTGTAGATTCTAGTTGGCCAATTAATTTATTATAAAAATCATCTGATTTACTCATATAAAAGTAAAATTAGGTAATTAATTAAATATAGTGGTAATTAATATTTTTTATATTACTCATTAATGACGATTTTTACTGAATAATTATTGAAGTATGTCAAAAAAAATACTAATCACTGGCGGACCTGGCACAGGGAAAACAGCATTAATTAATGAATTAATTAGTAAAGGATTTATTTGTTTTGAGGAAAAATCTAGAGAAATAACTAGTTCTTACATGGAAAAAGGTGTCGATCAACTTTTTTTGAGCAAACCCTTACTGTTTAGTGAATTGTTGCTTAATTCTAGAATTGAACAATATTTAGATTCTAATAATATTAAAAATGATAAAGTTTTTTTTGACAGAGGTATTCCAGATGTAATAGCTTATTTAGATTTTAAAGAGATAGGCTATGGTGAGAGGTTTTTAAATGCTTGTAAAAAACATAAATACGACATTGTATTCATGCTAAGGCCATGGGAAGAAATCTACATAAATGACACGCAGAGATATGAAAGTTATGAAGAGTTAGTTAAAATTGACAACTTCATTTATAATACATACACAAGTCTTAATTATAAAATTACTGAAATCCCAAAGACATCAATTAAAAATAGATTAGAATTTATATTGAAAATAATAAATAAATTATAAGAACTTATGTCAAAAGATTTTAAAATTGTTTTTTTTGGTACAACTGATTTTGCAGTAAAAACATTGAGTTTACTGAAAGATAATTTTAACATAAAAGCTGTCGTTACTTCTGAAGACAAACCAGCAGGTAGGGGATTGAAAATAAGAGAATCTGCAATAAAAATTTATTCTAAAGACAATAAATTAAACACTCTTCAGCCTTCAAATTTAAAGAGTGATTCATTTATCAACGAGCTAGAGTTCTTAAATTGTGATCTTTTTGTAGTCGTAGCGTTCAGAATGTTACCAAAGTCTGTCTGGAGTATTCCTAAATTTGGCACAATCAATCTTCACGCTTCACTACTGCCAAATTACAGAGGTGCAGCACCAATTAATTGGGCTATTATTAACGGAGAAATCATAACAGGTGTAACAACATTTTTTATAAATGAAGATATTGATACAGGAGATATAATTGATCAAGATACAGTTGAAGTTGGCGTAGAAGAAAATGCGGGTGAATTACATGATAAATTAAAAAATACAGGAGCTAACTTAGTAATAAAGACCGTGCAAAAAATTATATCAAATGATTTTAGCTTAAAACCACAAATAAATTTATCAAAAAAAATAAACTCTGCAACAAAACTTAATAAAGACAATTGCAAAATCGATTGGGCGGCTGATCTATATAGTATTTATAATAAAATTAGAGGACTTAGTCCCTACCCTGGAGCTTCATGTATTTTAAGTAACTTTAATCAAGATTTGAAAGTTATTATTTATAGTTCAAGAACGGAGATAGAAAAACATGATTTTGATAATGGCAAAATCATCTGTGAAAAAAAATACATCAAAATTGCAACTAAAAAAGGTTTTTTAATTCCATTAGAATTAAAGATCCAGGGGAAAAAAAGAATGAAAATTTCAGATTTAATAAATGGTTTTAAATTTGATGTAAACTCAAGGTTTCTTTAACAATGATTAAGCTAAAAAAAGGTGATTTTTTAATTGCTGACCCAAGTATAATTAATGATGATCAGTTTAATAGATCAATTATAATCATTACCTCCAGTTCAATAGAAGATGAAATTGTTGGCTTAATAATCAACAAACCTTTAAATTATAAACTACAAGATATAATTCCAGGAATAAAAATAAATTTTAAGATTTTTGATGGAGGACCAGTAAATAAGGACAACTTATATTTTATTCATACTAAAAATCAGTTAATACCAAATAGTCTTAAGATAAACGAATCACTTTATTGGAGTGGAGATTTTAAAACCGTTGTAAATCTAGTAAACACTAAACAAATTACTTGTGAGGATATTAAGTTTTGCCTAGGTTACACAGGTTGGTCTGCAGAACAATTAATAGATGAAATAAAAAGTGAAAATTGGATAAAGTCTAATAAAATAATTAGTTCTGGAAGTATTTTTACAGAAATGAAAAACTTGTGGAAGGTTAAAATGATTGAACTTGGCGGAGAGTATTTGCTATGGTCAAATGCACCAGAAAACCCTTTACACAACTAGTAAACAAAGCTTGTTTCTTATAATATTTGTTACAGTCACAGCAAAATCTTTCTTTCTAAACTTACCAATTGATTGTATACCGAAAGTTATATTTGAAATAAATAATTCATCTGACTTCTGTATATCGTAAACTGACAATGATTGCTCTACCAGAGAAAATCCTTCAATATCATTATTGATTATATCAATAATTTTAGATCTAATTACATTATTATTACAACCATCTTTTAATGGAGGAGTTAATATTTTATCATTAACTAACAAAAAAATATTACCATTTAGAGTTTCTGAGATAGTCTTAGAATTATTTAAAACGACACAATCATTAAAATCATTTTCTATGCAATACCTTGAGCCTATTCTGTTGATTAATTGATTATTTGTATTCAAATTAGACAATAACCCTAAGTTTTTGAAATAGTCTTTAAAAACATCTAGAGTGTATTTTTCAGTGTTAAAATTAGAATAATCAACATCTCCAACTGTACAAATGTAATGATTTACTAAATCGATACTTACTGCGTTAGTTTCAGAGTTACTAATCATAATCCTCATTAATTTAGTAGCTGAGATAAACCCTGAGTTAACATATAGTTCTCTTAACTGACTCTCTAAGTACTCAGGTGTAAAAGACATGGGTATTTTCATCTTCAAAATTCTCATAGATGAAAGAAGATTGAAATAGTGGTCTTCATAAAAGAAGACATTTTCTTTACTTACAATTATGTTTTCGAATATGAAATCTCCAGTTACAATACTGGTATTAAACAAAGATATAAATGCTTCTTCTTTAGGAAAGAACTTTCCATTAATATTTACCATAACTAAACTATGATGATCCTAATATTTTCTTTAAATCAGAAATTTGATTTGTCCAAAGCATTTTAGACTCTTCCATTTCGTCTTCTTCAGCAAAATCAGTTACAATTAGAGAAACATCTTTTGTTATTTCATCAAATTGAATTTTAAATTCAAAATACGAATTAGACTGATCATCTTCAAGCCATTTAAAGCGAATTCTCTCGTTGTTTCTTTTTGTCAAAAGTTTTGCACTTTCTTCAGCACCTTCCCATATAAAAATAAAAATCTCACCTCTTGAATTCACGTTATCAGCAAACCACTCAGAAAGACCTGATGGAGAGGATATATATTGAAAAAGAAGTTTTTCAGATGCCTGAATTGGAAATTCAATTTCGTATTTTATTTTTTCACTCATTATTTTTGTATTAACAGGTGTAATATATACATTAATTGTGAAGTTTTATTATAAAAAAAAATATAAATATTCACTAAACAATTATTGTTCTATATAATTTTAATTTTATATTTGCACCACCTTAAATATGGCGAGATAGCTCAGATGGTTAGAGCGTCGGATTCATAACCCGGAGGTCCCGAGTTCAATTCTCGGTCTCGCTACTATTTCTCTTTTGATTTTATTTTTTTAAGATTTTCACCAATTCTTCCAATGAAACAACCTGTTGATTACCAATACTCATGTTTTTTAAACAAAATGATGACGACTCAAATTCATTTTCTTCAACAATAACAACATACGGAACCTGTATATTATTTGCGTACTTCAACTGCTTTTTTAAACTATTTGTATCTGGGTAAAAATCTGTATTAATATTGTTTTTTCTTAAATAACTTACAGCACTGGTGATGTACTTAATATATTTAGAGTTTGTATTGGTAAAAAGTACTTTAATGGTTGAGTTATTTGTTTTAGGAAAGAGGTTCAAACTATCCATTACTATAAAAATTCTATCTAATCCAAAACTAATTCCTACACCACTAACATCATTTAGACCAAATAACGAAGTAAGGTCGTCATAACGGCCGCCCGCAGCAATAGAACCAATATCTATATCATCACTAGCGTTTACTTCAAATATAGCGCCTGTATAGTAGCTCAAGCCCCTAGCTAATGAAGTGTCCAGTATTAGTTCAGAGCTATTTAAATCATCTAATATTACAAGGTCATAAATACTAAATAGATCACTTACCCCTTCTAAACCTATAACACTTGACTTGAATAGTTTTTTTAAAGAATATAATCTTGATTTAAAATCTCCACTAATAGATAAATAATCAATTAAAATTGGCTTTAAAGACTCTTCAAGACCTATCTTAATTATCTCATTAATAACCTTTTCATTTCCGATTTTATCAATTTTATCTAAAACTACCGTTAAATCTACAAGTTCATCTTTTAAATTTAAGACTTCAGATAAACCAATTAATATTTTTCTGTGATTAATTCTAATTTTACAATTAGGTATTTTTAAACTATTAAAAACATCAGAAAACAAATGAATAAAATCAACTTCTTGCAGTAAAGACTTAGATCCAATAACATCAGCATCACATTGAAGAAACTCTCTAAATCTACCTTTTTGAGGCCTATCAGCTCTCCAAACCAATTGGGTCTGATACCTCTTGAATGGTAAATTAATTTCATTTTGATTTTGCACAACAAACCTAGCAAATGGAATTGTAAGGTCATACCTTAAAGCCTTGTCAGAAATATTTGTAGAAATCAAATTAAGATTATCAGAAAGAAGTGTTGAATCTGATATGTTTTTTTTGAAGTTTCCAGATTTTAAGATTTTAAAGATGAGTCGATCACCTTCATCACCGTATTTACCCAATAAGGTATCTGTGTTCTCAAAACTAGGTGTTTCAATAGGAGAGAAACCAAATTTGTTAAAACTAGATTTTATAGTATTAATAATGTAATCTCTTTTAAATACTTGAATAGAGTTAAAATCTCTTGTACCCTTGGATGTTAAGGCTTTAGCTTTCATAATAGAAATATATACAATTATTAATTAATTTAATAACTAGTGAATAATTAATTCATTAAAATAATTAAATAATTCTCCCTTAGTAATAAGACCACCTTTTAGAATTAAATCAAATTTATCAACTAATTTATCTTCAGAATAATCTTTCGAAGAGTTATAAATTTTTACGTTATCATCAAGTAAATTATCTCTTAACCAAGAAAAACCTTGAGTAGTAGTGAAATCTATTTCAGAGAGCTCTGTGTAAATAGCGATGAATCTCATTTGAGATTTTTCAAATGAAAATAAATAAATATGATTTTTAGAGATATTTTCTAAGAAATTGGTTTTCTCTAAAACTTTTTTCCAAACAATGTCACTAAACAAATCTAAGATCCCTTCAGTTTTATCATCATTGTTTTCCTTTAAAATTTTCCAGTCCTCGTGAGTAATAGAATTTGAAGAAAGAAATTCAATAAATTCTGTATGAAGCTCAACAAATTGATCTTTAGTTAACCTTGAATATTTCATAATTAATAATAAAAAAAACCCCAATAAGTATTGGGGTTTGTGTTATTTTGAAAATATATATTATTTACTGTCTGGGATAATTTCAAACGGTAATTCAACACTAACATCTCTATGTAAACGAATGTTAGCATTATATTTACCTAATTGTCTTATTGAACCACCAGGAATAATTATTTGCTTTTTATCAAGTTCAAAACCATTAGTTTCAAGAGATTTTTGAACGTCTAAATTATTAATAGACCCAAACAACTTAACACCTTGACCAACCTTAGATTTAATTTTTATTTCTAAAGCTAATAATTTTTTCGAAAGTTTATTAGCATCATCTACTATTTTTTTCTCCTTAAAAGCTCGTTGTTTTAAGTTCTCTGCTAATACTTTTTTAGCTGATGAAGTAGCTAAAATAGCAGAACCATTTGGTATTAAAAAATTTCTACCAAAACCATTTTTAACGTTGACAAGATCGTCTTTAAATCCGACACCTTCAACGTCTATTTTTAATATTAATTCCATGTTGAATATTTTTTATTTCATTAAATCAGCTACGTAAGGCATAATTGCTAGATGTCTTGCTCTTTTAACAGCAACAGATACTTTTCTTTGAAATTTCAAAGAAGTTCCTGTCAGTCTTCTTGGCAATAGTTTCCCTTGCTCATTTACGAATTTTATTAAAAAATCTGGATCTTTATAATCAATATACTTAATACCAGACTTTTTAAATCTACAATATTTTTTTGCTTTATTTGTATCAATTTGAAGAGGAGTAAGATATCTTATCTCACCGTCTTTTTTTCCTTTTGCTTGTTGCTCTAGTGTTCCCATAATTTAAGATTTTACTTTTAATTTTTCTCTTCTTCTTTCAGCCCAAGAAATAGCATGCTTATCCATCTTTACAGTTAAAAAACGCATAAATCTTTCATCTCTTTTGAACTCAGTTTCAAGAGGGTTAACAACAGTTCCATCTGATTGGTACTCAAACATATGGTAAAAGCCACTTTTTTTGTTTTGAATTGGGTAGGCTAATTTTTTAAGGCCCCAATTTTCAATAAATATCATCTTTGCTCCTTTTGAGGTAAGAAAACTTTCGTATTTCTTCACTGTTTCCTTTATCTGATCTTCAGATAAAACGGGATTTAAGATGAAAACAGTTTCATAATGATTCATAAAAATTTTTTTTTGTTTTATTAAACGGGTGCGAAAATAGTTATTTTATATCATATCTACAATTATTTAAACTTAATTATTTAAAAATAAAGTGTTTTTAAAATTGATTGATATTTGTTAATTTTAGTAAAAATAATGAAATGAACTGTATAATTATTGATGAAAACATTGAAGATCTAAAATTAATAGATTCTAAACTAAACGATTTTTCAAGTTTACAGGTAGTTGGTAAGTTTTCAAACTACATTGACGCAAAATTATACATTGTTAAAAACTCAGTAGATCTAATCATAATTGAAGTTGGCTTAGAACATGAAAATTGCTTTAGCTTTCTAGATTCCTTAACAGAAAACTTGAAAATAATATTCACAAGCTATGATACAGAATTTGCTTTTCGATCATTTAATTACAATTGTATAGATTACTTAAAAAAACCGATTCAAACTGATAGACTTAAAAAGGCTATTAATAAAGTAATTAATCAATATTCAAAAAATAATAATGGAAATCATATTTATGTAAAAAGTAAATTAAAAAAGAGAAAAATATATTTAACTAACATTAAATGGATTGAAGCATTGGGAGATTATATAAAATTAATCACAACCTCCGATAATATAATTATACTCTCGTCATTAAAATCTTTTGAAAAAGAATTACCTAAGGGGAAATTTATGAGAATTCACAAATCTTTTATAGTTAATCTTGATAGGATAGAAACATATAACAATAAGTGTGTGTTTATTGATTCTGGGGAAATACCAATTAGTCGTAATAAAAAAACAGAACTGGACGCAGTTTTAAACCTAAAGCACAATTAATAACTATCAACATTTATTATCACCTGAACAGATCTGAATTTAGCAATACTATTAAGGCTATCTTTTGATTTAATAATAATATTTTTTGTTTGAATTAAAGATTGATTTTTCTGAATTTTTATCAAAATATTTTTTTGGAATTTATTCCTTACTCTTATTATATGTGGAAATTCAGGACCTAAAATGTTTTTACTAAAAAATTGTCTTAAATATTTACCTAACCAATCTGAAGATTCGTTAATAACTAAATAATCTTTATGTTTTAAAGTTATCTTAATAAGCTTGCAATTTGGCGGGTAATTATATTTCACTCTATCCAAAATTTCGCCTTCAAACATTGATAAGTAATCATCCTCAATTATGTTTTGTAAAATCTTATGTTTAGGATTGTAAGTCTGAACACAGACCTTACCCCTTTCGGACGATCTCCCTGCCCTACCCGCAACCTGTTGTATTAGCTGAAAACTTCTTTCATATGCTCTAAAGTCTGGAAAATTCAAGGAATTATCAGCGTTTAGAATACCTACCAATTTTACGTTTTTAAAATCTAAACCTTTTGTTATCATTTGAGTCCCAATTAGTATATCAATTTTTTGGTCTTCAAAATCTGAAATTAATTTTTCGAAACTATTTTTCTTTCTTGTAGTATCATAGTCCAATCTTTCTACTCTAAAATTAGGAAATAAGGCCTTCACCTCCTCTTCTACCTGTTCAGTACCAAAACCAACAGTAATAATGTTATTTGAATTACATGATCTACAAGATTTAATTAACGGCACCCCAAAACCACAGTAATGGCACTTTAAAGAATTTGTGTTTAAATGAAAGGTCAAACTTACATCACAATTTACACAGTGCGGAGAGACTCCGCAATCTTCACATTCAACGATCGGTGAAAAACCCCTTCTATTTTGATATAAAATAACTTGCTTATGATTACTTACAGTATTAAATATTTCATTAATTAACGAATCACTGAAATGCCCATTCATCAGTTTTCTAGCATATTTGAATTTCAAGTCAACTAACTCTACAATTGGCATCAAAACATTATTAAATCTGTTTTTTAATTCAACAAGGGTATACTTATTCAAATTAACAGCATTATTGTATGACTCTACGCTTGGTGTGGCGGAGCCCAATAAAATATTAGCTTTAAAAATTCTTGACAAAATTAAGGAAGCGTCTCTTGCATGATACCTTGGAGATGGCTCTTGTTGCTTATATGACTGCTCGTGTTCTTCATCAACAATAATTAGTTTAAGGTTTTTAAATGGCATGAGTAATGAAGATCTAGCTCCAATTATCAGTTGAGAAGAGTTATTAGTTGAAATTTTACTCCAGACCTCTACCCTTTGGTTGATCGAATAACCGGAGTGATAAACTAAAACTTTATCTCCAAAAAAATCTGTTAACCTTTTAACAACCTGAGTTGTTAAGGCAATCTCAGGGACTAAATAAAGTACTTGACCTTTTTGGTCTAAAGCTTGTTTAATTAGTTTGACATAAACTTCTGTTTTTCCTGAAGAAGTAACACCATGAAGCAAAGCTGGTTTTTCAATCTTAAAGGATTTAATAATTTCATTATAGGCTCTTTCTTGCCCATCACTTAGCTTATTGATCGGTTGTATTTCAAGATTGGAGGTTTCAAAACGATTAATTTCAACATAATGTTCAATGAAAATATTTTTATCTATTAATTGCTTAATTAAATTAGAACTACAATTGATTCTTTTTTTCAAATCTTCAATTGAAATAAAATCATTTAAATTTAAGTTCAAAAATTGGAGAAACAATTCTGATTGTTTTGGTGATCTTTTTAAACTCTCTTTAGTATTAGAAATGTTATCTTCATTTGAATAAATCTTATTTAACTCTACACATCTTTTTAATTTAGGTTTGTACTTAGAGTATAACTTTTCGTCAATTTCAATAACATGTTTTTCATTAAGTGATTTAATAAATTTAAAAACATTTTTTTTATTTAAAATTTCTGATATCTCATTAATTGTCAATTCGCTAGCGCTTAATAAAGCTTCAAAAATCAAAAACTCCTCATCAGTCAAAACAACTTGATCAATTTCTGAGTTTTTATTTAAACTAATGATAGTTTCACTTTCTATAAGCAAAACTGAAGGGATAGAAGCTTTCATCACATCTCCAATCGGACACATATAATATTTGGACATCCATTCCCAAAACTCTAGCTGATTGTTATTTATTATTGGTGCCTCATCGATAATTTGATGTATAGGCTTAACATCATAAGAGCTTGGAGCTTCCTGATGTAGTTTAGAAACAATTCCTGTAATAATTCTGTTTTTTCCAAATGGAACCGCAACACGAAATCCAACTTTAATGAATTTAAATTCACTATCTGTAATTTCGTAAGAAAAGTACTGATCAATCGGTACTGGCAAAATTACATTTATATAATAACTCATACTAAATACTCATATGACATTAATTTATTTACTGCTTTTTTTAATAAAATTAATTGAAGCATTTAATTCAAATCCAAGAAGTAAAATATTTGCATTTAGCCAAATATAAAGAAGCAATACTAATAATGCACCAATAGAACCATACAATTCATTATAGGAGGAAAAGTTTGTTATATAAATACTGAATAATTTAGAATTTAATAAAATTAACACAGTTGTCATAATCGCTCCTACAGAAAATATTTTACTATAATTATTGTCTTTAACGCCCATGTAGTATAAAGTAGTACTAGCTGTATAAACCATAGAAATAATAAATACATTTTTCACCAAAATTAGTCCTGATGTTGCTTGACTAATCTCTATTAATCCATAAAGCTCCAAATTATTAATAATATATATATTAATAAACCCAATTGTCAAAATAGAAAAAATTAATATTAAAGAAAATACAACAGCAATAATTAAGGATATTATATACTGTTTAAAAAAGTTTCGATTTAATGTTGGGTGAAAAGAGTTTTGAAAACCATAAAAAATAGAATTAATTCCATTTGCCATCAAAAACAATGATATTAAAAATGTTGTGGACAGCAACCCTCCATTATCTGAAGAATAAATATTATCAAAAATGTTTGCTACGAAAAATTCAGAGGTTGTAGGAGGCAATACAGAGTCTAAAAAATTAAAGAAATCAGACCTAAAGTTTTCTACAGGTATGTATGGTATAATAGCAATTATAAAAATGACAAAGGGGAATATTGCCATAAAAAAACTAAGAGTTATAGAGCTAGCTCTAGTTGTTAATGCTCCTTTTACAATGCCAATAATGTAAAGTTCTAATAAATCATACAATGAAAATTGATTTGAAAATGATAAACGAATTTTTTTCAACAAATTAACAATTAAACCTATAAAGTAGTTGTCAAGAATTTTGTTTGATTGTTGTTTAAACATAAAAATAAAAGGAATATATTTATAAAAATACAATTAAATTTTATCAATGAATATAAAACTAATAGTAATTGGGGAAACTAATAACAAGGATTTAAAACAACTAGTTAATCAATATATTAGTAAGTTAAAACACTATATAAAATTTGAGTTGGTAGTATTAAAAGATGAAAGGAAAAAACTACAGCAAAATGTTCAAATAAAAAAAGAGGGTGAAAAGATATTATCTATTTTAAAAAAAAATGATTTTATTATTTTACTAGATGAAAATGGAGAACAACTGTCTTCTGTTGGGTTTTCAAAATTTATTCAGAAGAAGTTAAACTCAGGAATGAAAACATTAACTTTTATTGTGGGTGGGCCATATGGATTTTCTGAAGAAGTAAAAGCTATGTCAAAACAACAATTATCTCTATCTAAAATGACTTTCTCTCACGAAATGGTTAGATTATTTTTCACTGAACAATTATATAGAGCTTTTAGCATTTTAAATAACGAACCGTATCATCATCAATAAATATGAAATTAATATTCGCAACTAATAATAAAAATAAAATAATTGAGGTTCAAGCTCTTTTAAATAATAAATTTAACATACAAAGCCTTGAAGAAATAAACTGTTTTGAAGATATTATAGAAAATAAGGACACTATTGAAGGTAATGCAATTTTAAAGGCCAAATATATATACGATAATTATAAGGTTGATTGTTTTGCAGATGATACAGGATTAGAGGTAGAATCTTTAAATGGGCAACCTGGAGTTATGTCTAAAAGATTTTCTGGAGCAGACTCTAATTCAGACAAAAACATGGATAAACTTTTAAAATTGATGGAATTTTCAGAAAATAGAAAAGCAAAATTTAAGACAGTTGTAGCATTAATTTATAAAGGAGAGTTAACAACTTTTACAGGGTTATGTGCTGGAGAAATCATTACTAATAAAAAGGGAGAAAAAGGATTTGGATATGATCCCATATTCAAACCAAATGGTCACAAATACACATTTGCAGAGATGGATTTAGAAATAAAAAATAAAATTGGACATAGAGCCAAAGCAGTAAATAAACTAATAGAATTTTTGTCTAAAAAAATATCCATTAAATAACACTATATTTGCACTTTTAAAAACCTTAAAGGATAAGGTCGTGTTTTTGAAGTCTCAGTTTAAGTATGTCGATTACAACTTCGTAAGCACAATTATAAATCGAATATTTAAATAAAATTATGAGTGAATTCAAAAAAATTGGATTAGAAGAAAACTTAATTCTAGCCGTTGAAAAAATGGGGTTTGAAACTCCAAGTGAAGTCCAAATCAAAACAATACCAATACTATTAGAAAAAGACACAGATTTAGTCGCTCTAGCTCAAACAGGAACTGGAAAAACTGCTGCATTTGGTCTTCCTATGATACAAAAAATTGATGTTAATAGTAAAACAACTCAAGGTCTTATCTTATCACCTACTAGAGAGTTGTGTTTACAAATAACGAATGAAATAAAACAGTACGGTCAATTTTACAAAGGGTTAAATGTTACTGCCATATACGGTGGAGCAAGTATTACAGATCAAGCTAGATCTGTAAAAAGAGGTGCTCAAATAATTGTAGCTACTCCTGGTAGAATGAAAGACATGATTAAAAGGAGATTAGTCGACATTTCTCAAATCAAATATAGTGTTTTAGATGAAGCAGATGAAATGTTAAACATGGGTTTCTATGAAGATATCACTGATATTTTATCAGGTACTCCTGATGAAAAAAATACATGGCTGTTTTCAGCTACTATGCCTAAAGAAGTCTCTTCTATAGCTAAGAAATTCATGAATAACCCTATTGAAATTACGGTAGGTACTAAAAATGTAGGAAGTGATCAGGTTTCACATGAATATTATCTTGTTAAATCTAGCGATAGATATGTAGCTCTTAAAAGGCTTGTAGATGCTAATCCACATATTTTTTCTGTTATTTTCTGTAGAACCAAAAGAGATACACAAAAGGTTGCAGAAAAACTTATTGAAGACGGCTACAACGCCGGCGCATTACATGGCGACTTAAGTCAAGGTCAAAGAGACTTAGTAATGAAATCATTTAGAAATAAACAAATACAATTTTTAGTAGCTACAGATGTAGCTGCTAGGGGAATTGATGTAGACAACATAACTCATGTTATAAACTACCAATTACCAGACGAAATTGAAACATATACTCACAGAAGTGGAAGAACGGGTAGAGCTGGTAAAACAGGGATATCATTGGTGATTGTGTCTAAGAGTGAGATAAGAAAGATTGGACATATTCAAAAGAAAATCAAAAAAGAATTTATAAAAAAAGATATACCTAGTAGCGAAGAGATATGTAAAGTTCAGCTATTTACATTAGCAAATAAGGTAAATGAAACAGAAGTAAACACTAATATTGATGAGTATATTGATGATATAAATAACTTATTTAAGAAAACAAAGAAAGCAGATTTAATCAAAAAATTCTTCTCTGTAGAGTTCAACAGGTATTTTGATTATTATAAAAAATCAAAAAATTTAAATATTGAGGGTGGTAATCAACATAGCTATTCTGATTTTTCAGATTCTGAAGATTCAAATTCTGCAAGATTTTTCATAAATGTCGGTCAAAAAGACGGCTACGATTGGATGAGTTTAAAAGATTTTCTAAAAGAAGTTCTTGAGCTAGGAAAAGATGAGGTTTTTAAAGTCGATGTAAAAGAAAGTTTTTCGTTTTTCAATACTGAGGAAGGGTTAAAAGAAAAGGTTCTCGCATTTTTTACTGACTTTAAACAAAACGGTAGATTTGTGAATGTTGAAATATCTCAAGATATAAAAAGGAATAGTGGCAAAGGAAGGTCTAATAGAGGAGGAGACAGACGAGGTGGTGGCGGATTTAGAAAATCCAACTCGAGTAGAGATTTTAATAAATCAAATTCAAGAAGTTCTGGTTCAAGAGATTATGGAGGAGGATCTGGATCTAGAAGATCAGGGTCAAGAGAATCAGAAGGTAATTCAAGCCCTAGAAGATCAGAATCAAGAGTATCAGAAGGTAATTCAAGCCCTAGAAGATCAAAGTCTTTTAATGCAGATAGCTCTTCAAGACCCAGAAGAGATAGAAGAAAGTAATATATATGTTAAAAATGAGTTAACTCTCTGATATTAAATATATATAAATGCTTAAGTTTATTATATTTAGTATTAAACAATAAAAATGATTAAAAGACACCTTTTTAACTTCATATTTATTTTATCTAGCTTTTGTTTTTCACAAGAAATAACAACTGTTAAAGGAGCTATTATAAATGCTAATAATAACACTCCCTTAGAGAATGTTAATATTGTTAACCTAAGTCAAGTTATTGGAACCTCTACAAATAAAAAAGGTGAGTTTTCGATTGATGTAAAAGCAAATGACACTCTTCATTTTTCATATTTAGGATTTAAATCTTTAAAAATAAAAGTGACTAACGATTGGGTCAAATTTGGAACTGCAACAACTATTGAATTGACTGAACTAGCACTAGCTCTTGAAGAGGTAGTCGTTAGTCAAATAAAACTTACCGGATACTTAGAGGTTGATATAAAACAGGTTCCAATTAATAATAATTTTAGATATAGTATTTCTGGATTACGAAATATGGGTTATGAATCTGCAGCAAGACCTTCAAGTGCAGTTACGCAAGCATTAAATGCCATATTCAACCCTCTTGATTTTTTACATAAAGTTTTTGGTAAAGAACCAAATCAGCTAAGAAAGCTGAGGAAAATGAAAAGAGATGAGCAAATCCGAGACATACTGTCAAATAGATTCGATAGAGAAATGCTGATGGTTTTACTTCAACTAGAAAAAGCAGATTTAGAGTTCTTAATTAGTGAATGTAACTACTCAGATGAGTTTATCAGAAAAGCTAACGACTTGCAATTACTTGATGCAATTAGCGAGTGTTACGAAGAATATAAGGTATTAAATAAAACTGTTAAGTATTAAATACTTGAACTTTTTAATTCATCATAAAACTTAGCGTAAACTAAATATTGATATGGCATTAGCCATAAAAAACCTATACCAAGAGTAAATAGACATAATATCCCAAGACCAAACAATCTTAATTGAATTTTAAATAATTTCCATTTATAACCATCCATCATTTTTTTACTCTTCAATATAGCATCATAGGAATCTATGGATGAATCTTCAGATAAAATAAACCAAGTCTGAGAATAAGCTAAACCTGCGATTATTCCTGGAATAATCAAAAGTAATAATCTTAAAAAAACAAATATAACAATCAACAAATAAGCTAAAACTGAATTACCGAAATTATTATTAAATGCATAAAATAAATCATCAGTTTTAGCATCTAAGTCTCTAGAAATTTTTAATGCAAAAAAGGAAGCTCCAACAACTAGAGGGCCAGTAATTATAAGTGAAGCAATTTGACCAAAGTATGGGATCAGAGATAATCCAATTGAGATCAAGAAAAGTATTACAAATGTTCCAATTGCTAAAGGCCATTTACCATGAAGTGACTCTTTAGCATCTATCATTATTTGAGAATTATCTTTCATAAATATTATATTTGCTTCAAAAATAAGTTTATAATTAACATAAACAAAAAAATTAAATGAAATAACTATCTTTGTAAATTATTCTAATTTTAAAAAACATGTCAACATTTTCACTTAATGCTATATCTCCAATTGATGGTAGATATAAAAATAAAGTCTCTCAATTATCGGAATATTTCTCTGAACACGGGTTAATTAAAAATAGAGTAATAGTGGAGGTTGAATACTTTATTTCTTTATGTGAAATTCCACTCCCCCATTTAGAAAATTTCGACAAGACTAACTTTGATAAGTTAAGGTCTATCTATAAAGAATTTTCCTTTGAAGATTCTATTTCAATAAAGGAAATTGAAAAAACTACAAATCACGATGTTAAAGCGGTTGAGTATTTTTTAAAAAATAAATTTGACGAATTAAAATTATCTGAGTATAAAGAATTTATTCACTTTGGGTTAACATCTCAGGATATAAATAACACAGCTATACCACTGAGCTTAAAAGAAGCTATTGAAAATGTTTATTTATCAGATTTATCAGAGTTAATCAATAAACTTAAAGAATTAAAAGATGAATGGAAAGATATACCAATGCTTGCAAGGACTCATGGTCAAGCTGCATCACCCACTAAACTTGGTAAAGAAGTTCAGGTTTTTATAACTAGATTAGAACAACAACTTAATTTATTGAACTTAATACCAAATTCAACAAAATTTGGTGGAGCTACTGGGAATTTTAATGCACATCATCTTGCTTATCCTAAAATAGACTGGAAGAGTTTTGCGAAAAAATTTACGGAAGGTCGATTAGGTTTAAACTACTCCTTCCCTACTACTCAGGTAGAACATTATGACAATATGGCTGCAACTTTTGATAATTTAAGTAGAATCAATACTATATTAATAGATTTAAATAGAGATTTTTGGACCTACATTTCAATGGATTATTTCAAGCAAATAATTAAAAAAGGGGAAATAGGAAGTTCTGCTATGCCACACAAAGTTAATCCAATAGACTTTGAGAATAGTGAAGGGAACCTAGGTATTGCTAATGCGATATTTAACCATCTTTCAAGTAAACTACCTATATCTAGACTACAAAGAGACCTTACAGATAGTACTGTTTTAAGAAATATAGGTGTGCCTGTAGCTCACTCAATAATAGCGTTTAAATCAACTCTTAAAGGTTTAAATAAATTAATACTTAATAAAGAAAAATTAAATTCAGATTTAGAAGATAATTGGGCTGTTATTGCAGAGGCCATACAAACCATTTTAAGAAGAGAAAATTATCCAAATCCATACGAGGCTTTAAAAAATCTGACTAGGACAAATGAAAAAATAAATAAAGATTCTATATCTAGTTTTATAGAGACATTAGAAGTGTCTGAATCTATTAAAAACGAGTTGAGGGAATTAACACCTCATAATTATACAGGAATTTAATTCAGTTTTTTTAAATAAATACCACCTGGAACATCTAACTTGTTAACTACTTTGACTATTTCCATAAGATCTATCTCACCTTTTATTTGCAAATAAATAGTATTTAAATTATTTAATTTTTTCACAAGCATTGATATTTCTTCAATAACTGAATCTTCATTTTCGAGAGTATAGATGTTAACTATATAGCCATCTTCCTCAAATTCTATTAATGGAGTTAATTCAGACCCTAGTATGTATTCGTTAAAAGATGACTCAATATTGGATAACCCAAGTAAGGTATTACTAGAATAAGAAGTAATACTAGTTAACTTTTTTAATTGATCTACAATCTCTTGAGTATCTATGTCGCCAAAAGTTATTTCAAATTTTGACATTAAATCAAATACCTTTGAGCCAATTTGAAATTTAGACACGTCTTCTTGTGATGCTATTGTAAAGTCAGTTTGAGAAAACAAACTAATATTGAATATTAGAAAGAATATTGTTATATTAAATTTCATAATTATATATTATCTTATAAAATTAGTTGAAAAAATGAAAAAATTAAGAAAACTCAGACATAAAATTATGTTAATTTCCTTAAGTAGCTTAGTTCTATATAGCTGCTATGAGGATATAGATGATAATGGCGCCTTTGCAAGTGAAATAAATGATTTTGTCTGGAAAGGAATGAATCTAGCTTATTTATATAAAGATAATATCTCTGATTTATCAAATAATAGATTTTCTTCTGATAATGATTATGCTAATTATTTAAACTCATACGAGACTCCAGAATACTTATTTGAAAGTCTAATTTTTGATAGAGAAACTATTGACAAACATAGTCTAATCGTAAATAATCACATTGAATTACAACAGTATTTTGAAGGTATTTCTAACAGTAATGGAATGGAGTATGGACTAAGATATATACCTGGGAGTAACTTCAATGTATACGGATATGTAAGGTATGTACATCCAGGCTCAATATCAGACCTAGAAAATATACAAAGAGGGGATATTTTCTTTGGAATTAACGACAACAGTTTAAATCTAGAAAACTATTCATCTTTGCTTTCTTTGGAAAACTATACAGTTAATTTCGCTAATTATAATGACAATAATACTACTGATATAATTGACGACTCTGTAATTAGCAATGATATTAACAAAGATTTATACAAAGTGTCTTTGGAAAAAAATCCAATTTTCTACACCAATATAATTGATGATATTGATGGAAAGTCTGGATATTTAATGTACAATCAATTTACATCTACATTTGACGATGAGTTAAATCAAGTGTTTGCGAATTTCAAATCTAACAATATCGATAATCTTATTTTAGATTTAAGGTATAATTCAGGTGGGTCAGTAAACTCAGCTATTTTAATCTCTAGTTTAATAACTGGGCAGTTTACTAATCAAATTTTTAGTACTGAACAATGGAATAGCGAAATACAAAATTACTGGCTTAACAATGACCCTGAGTACCTAATAAATAGATTTGTGAGTAATGCAAATAGCTTAAGTCTAAATAGGGTGTTTATAATAACCTCAAGAAGTTCAGCATCAGCCAGTGAGTTAGTCATTAATTGTTTAAAACCATATATAGATGTAGTACAAATTGGCACTACTACTTATGGCAAGTTTCAGGCATCTGTAACTTTATATGATTCTCCAGACTTTTCAACAAACGGAATTAACTCTTCTCATACATATGCTCTGCAGCCACTAGTATTAAAAACTCTTAACTCTCAAGGATTAACAGATTATTATAATGGGTTGAGCCCTGATGTTTTAGTCGAAGAAAACTCTGCCAATTTAGGTATTATAGGGGATATCGGTGAACCTCTTTTATCCGTAGCATTAGAACTAATAAACACAGATAGAAGGAATAGTATTTTTAACGAAGAAATAGAATTTATTGGGGATAGTAATAGTTTAAATATTTTAGATAAAGAAATGTATATTTCTATAGAAAATTATATTAAATTTGGAAAATCCTATGAAAGAAAAAAATAAAAAAATATTATTTATAACATTATTTATAATTGTTGCGGCGTTAATGAGGTTAATCCCTCATCCTCCTAATTTCGTTCCTATTACAGCTATTGCGATTTTTGCAGGAGTAAAGTTCAATAACATTAAAATAGCATACACAATTCCTATATCAATAATGTTAATTTCAGATTTATTTATAGGGTTTTATTCTATTTCTCTGTTTGTCTACCTTGCTTTTATTTTAATCATTACATACAGCTCCTTCATTAAAAAATATAGTCTTAAGAATATAATCTTAAGTAGTGTTATGTTTTTTGTTATCACAAATTTCGGAGTATGGTTAATGGGTGGTTATCCAAAAAGTATCGAAGGATTAGTATTATGCTACACAATGGCAATACCGTTTTTCACTAACTCTATAATTGCTGATCTTTTCTTTTCTGCAATACTTTATTATGGTTTTGAAAAAATTGAAAAGAGATATTTAATTTTAAAAAGCTAAGTCTTAAATTTACCTTTATCTAAATAGAGACGAGCTACACAACTGTTTTCTGTGCGTCAAAGTCAATCTGGTTTTCAATTTTTGGAATTTCACGAAGTTGCATTTCTTTTTCAAGTTTATCCACCTGTTCTTTTAAATCTTTAGTAAGAATTGATTTATTACGTTTTTCCATCGGAGGATTAAGTTTTTCAGCATTCTCAAATTTAATTACATTTTCTAAAATATCTCTAGGTAATTGTGAACCAGCTTTGGTTAGCGTATCTAAGAATTCACGTGCAAAGAACTCATCAACTTGAATTCTTCTTTTTGTTGTATGTGCGAATTTACCAATGATTCTACAAACATTATCTCTGTCCTCTGGACTTAATTTATCGGCAAATTCATATTCCTCCACCTTTTTTAGACTTAATATAATAGGCTCTAAGGCATCTTTTGTTATTATAAACACATTATAATCTCCAATATTATAATGAAACTGATGAATGACTTCAAGTGTATTGGAAGGTATTACTAAAAACAAATCATTTTTAACATCTTCATGTTTAGCGTATTTCTTTAAATTTTCTGTTTGAAGCTTAATATATTTAGGGAAGTTAGATAAATCATCATTTGCAGGAGATTTAGCATCAAAGACAATAAGTTGATCCATTATTTCAATAGAACTATCTGGTTTGTTTCTAGGGTGAGGAAAATCTTCCTGACTGATATAAGTAATGATGTTATTTTTACAAATAATTTGCAGATGATTTTGGACATCTTTTTCATGTTCAGACCATTTAGATTTCATTTTTTCGAAATGAGCTTCCTTTTCTTTTATACGCTCATCATTGAATCGTACTTTTTCTTTGTCTAAGGATTGTTGAAGTGTAACGACTGCAGCAAGGTGTTTAGTGGCTTCCTTCTGCCTACCCTCTTCTGCATTTTTAAGAGAAGTTATTTCATCTCTGTAATCGTTTCTTTGTATCTCTACCTGCTTTAATTGATACTCAAGCTGATTTTTCTCAATCTTTAATTGATTAAAAGTCTCATTTTTTGCGTTCGCTACTGCCAGGTTCTTATTAAGATATTGAGCTTCGGTATAACTTGCAGTTTTTTCTTTTTCTAATTGAGAAACCTGAGAATTTAGTTCTTCAAACAACAACTCAGAATTCTTGTTTCCAGAATTATTATTAAATCTTTTGTTATTAATAAGAAAAAATAACAAGCCAATTATTGATAAACCAATTAAAATAATAATGTAATCCATAAAAAATATATAAGTGAACTAAATTTAGTTATAAAAATTCAAGAAAAGAATTATTTACTTAAATACATTTTTCTTCTAGAGTAAAGCTCATAAAACTGATCATCTTTAAGATCGTCAATGAATAAAATACTTTCTCCCGTACTTTTCATTTCAGGTCCTAAATTCTTATTTACATTTGGAAATTTGTTAAATGAAAACACAGGCTCCTTAATTGCAAACCCTTTCAAATCAGGCTGGTAATTAATATCAGATACCTTTAACTCTCCTAGCATTACTTTAGTCGCATAATTAACATACGGCTGCTTGTAAGCTTTCGCTATAAAAGGGACTGTTCTTGAAGCCCTAGGATTAGCTTCAATGATATATACTATTTCATCTTTTATTGCGAATTGTATATTTATAAGACCTACAGTATTTAAAGCTAAGGCAATTTTTTTGGTATGTTCCTTAATTTGATCCATCACTAATTTACCTATATTAAAAGGGGGTAAAGTAGCATTTGAATCTCCAGAATGTATTCCACATGGCTCAATATGTTCCATTATACCTATAATCAAAACATCCTTACCATCACAAATTGCATCAGCCTCTGCCTCGATAGCACCATCTAAATAATGATCTAACAAAAGATTGTTATCTGGCATTCTTCTAAGCAAATTAACCACATGTTCTTCTAACTCTTGAGGGTTAATTACAATTTTCATTCCTTGACCACCTAAAACATAAGACGGTCTTACTAAAATTGGAAAGTCTAATTTTTTAGCTACTTCTAGAGCTTCTTCTGCTGTTGTTGCAGTATCAAATTCAGGGTACGGAATGTTGATTTTTTTGAGAAGTGTAGAAAACAACCCTCTATCTTCAGCTAAATTTAAAGATTTATAATTAGTTCCAATTATTTTTATGCCGTAACGCTCTAATTTTTCGGCTAATTTTAAGGCAGTTTGTCCACCTAGTTGTACTATTACACCTTCAGGTTTTTCATGCTTAATTATATCATAAATGTGTTCCCAAAAGACAGGTTCAAAATATAGCTTATCTGCTGTGTCAAAATCAGTAGAAACAGTCTCTGGATTACAGTTGATCATAATTGTTTCATAACCTGCTTCTGCACTTGCTAAAACACCATGAACACAGCAATAATCAAACTCAATACCTTGACCAATTCTGTTTGGGCCAGAACCTAAAACTATAATTTTCTTTTTGTCTGATACAATACTTTCATTATCTGAATACGCTTCTTTACCTTTAATCTTTAATTCACTTTCGAAAGTAGAATAATAATATGGAGTTTTGGCTTTAAATTCAGCGGCACAAGTATCAACAAGCTTATAAACTCTATTAATATTCATCTCTTGACGCTTATTATAAACCTGGCTTTCTAAACACTTAAGTATATGGGCTATTTGTCTATCTCCATAACCTTTTTGTTTAGCCTCTAACAATAGCTCTCTTTCAATAGTGTCAATATTAAAAATTGATATTTGTTTTTGTAAATGATAGAGCTCTTCATATTGTCTTAAGAACCACATATCAATTTTTGTGATATCATGAATTCTACTTATTGGAATTCCCAATTGAATAGCATCAAATATAACAAAAACCCTATCCCAAGATGCATTTGTCAACTTACTAATAATTAAGTCGTAATCTTTATAGCCTTTACCGTCAGCTCCTAAACCATTTCTTTTAATTTCTAGGGATTGGGTAGCTTTATGCAAGGCTTCTTGAAATGATCTGCCAATTCCCATTACTTCACCTACAGATTTCATTTGTAAGCCTAGTGTTCTATCACTACCTTCAAATTTATCAAAATTCCATCTAGGGATTTTAACAATAACATAATCTAGAGTAGGTTCAAATAAAGCAGAAGTTGATTTGGTTATTTGATTATTCAATTCATCTAAATTATAACCAATAGCTAATTTAGCAGCAATTTTTGCAATCGGATATCCAGTTGCTTTACTTGCTAAAGCTGATGATCTAGAAACTCGTGGGTTTATTTCAATTGCAATTATATCTTCATTTTTGTCTGGACTAACAGCAAACTGAACATTACATCCACCTGCAAAATCACCAATGCTTCTCATCATATGGATAGCCATATCTCTCATTCTCTGATATGTAGCGTCACTCAATGTCATAGCTGGTGCTACAGTGATAGAGTCTCCTGTGTGGATTCCCATAGGGTCCATGTTTTCTATAGAACAAATAATAACAACATTATTGTTAGAATCTCTTAGCAACTCTAACTCATATTCTTTCCATCCAATCAAAGCCTGATCTATCATAACTTCATGTATGGGTGAAATTTCCAGACCCCGAGTTAATAATTCATCAAAATCTTCTTCTTTATACACAATAGAAGCACCTGCTCCTCCAAGAGTATAGGATGCTCTAATAACTAAAGGAAAACCAAATTGTTGAGCGATCTCTTTACCTTTAAGATAAGAGTTAGCTGTAGACTGAGGAGCCATTGGAATACCTATGTCTAACATTAAATTCCTAAACTGTTCTCTGTCTTCAGTAATATTAATTGCTTGAATATCAACACCAATAATTTTTATATTAAAATCTTCCCAAATTCCCTTTTCGTCAGCTTCAATACATAAATTAAGAGCAGTTTGACCTCCCATTGTAGGAAGAACTGCATCAATTTGAGGGTGTTCTTTTAAAATTTTAATTATAGATGAAGTTGTAAGAGGTAACAAATAGACATGATCAGCCATTGAGGGATCCGTCATTATTGTTGCTGGATTTGAGTTTATTAGAATAGTTTCTATCCCATCTTCATTTAAAGATCTTAGAGCTTGAGTTCCTGAATAATCAAATTCACAAGCTTGTCCAATGACGATTGGACCCGATCCAATGATAAGAATTGATTTTAAATTGGTGTTTTTTGGCATTAATTATAAATTAAATTGAACCTATATTCAAAAATAGTTATCAAAAAGGTAAAAAAAAAGGCATTGCTAACAGCAACACCTTTAATATATTAACAATTGTTAATCATTATTTTTTATGACGAATTTCTGAAGATACTGAAAGTTTCTTTCTACCCTTAGCTCTTCTTCTAGCTAAAACTTTTCTACCACTTACAGAAGCCATTCTTTCCATAAAACCATGTTTATTTTTTCTTTTTCTTTTAGAAGGCTGAAATGTTCTTTTTGGCATGTCTTGATTTTTTTTATTTAATACTTATTTTGTTGTCCCTAATTACATTAAAAACTGCGGGCAAATATACAAAGAGTTTTTGCTATGACAAATCTAATATTTAAAAAAATTATTAATTGTTTTTGTTAACTTTGTATATCTTAAAAAAATAGAACAAATGTTTAATAAAAATATAAAAATCTTTTTAGCCGTCGGAATATTATCTTATTCTATTTATGAATTTAGTCTAGGTTGGATTGGAAGTCCAATTATGTATATGCTTTTAGCCTCTATCTTTATATTTCTTTACTTCAAAAATGAAATTATAATATTAGCTTTTTTACAATTAAGAAAGCAAAACTTTGAGGGGGCTAGTAAATGGTTATCGAAAATAAAAAATCCCGAATCTGCATTAACAAAAAAACAGCAAGGATATTATAATTACCTCAAGGGCTTAATGGTTTCTCAAAGTAACATGAACGAAGCAGAAAAATATTTTAAAAAAGCTATAACATTAGGTTTAAGTATGGATCACGACTTGGCTATGGCAAAAATAAACCTGGCAGGAATTGCTTTTAGTAAAAGAAGGAAAATTGAAGCTCAAAAGCTGTTAAGTGAAGCTCAAAAGCTTGATAAAAGAAATATGTTAGCAGATCAAATAAAAATGATGAAAGGGCAAATGAAGAAAGGGCAAATGCCAAATCAACATTTTGGCGGCCACAAATCACAAAGAAGATAAGTTCTTAATTAACTACTGATAATTTATTTTCTATTATTAATGGTAGATTTTTATTTAGCCATACATACTTAGTTAATATCAATGCGTGTGTACCACCTGGAATAATAATACAGTTTTTAATTAGACTAATCGGAAAAGTCAAATCTTTATTTCCATGAATATGAATAACGCCTTTAACAGGGGTTTCTTGTCTCCAGTTTAATATTTCAGGGATTGCCCATTTTAAATAATTCTCATCTCTAACAGATAAATATTTGTCAACTAAATCCAGCTTTTTATAAATTTTATTAATTTTCAAAAATTTAGATATATTAAAGATTTCATCAAATAACTTAAGAGGAAAATAATTATATAGTTTTAAAAACTTAGCAGATTTCATGTATAAAGGCAACTCTGTGTTAGATTTAATACTAGAAATTATAATCACTTTATCCACATTAATAAATTTGCTGATTTCTTGAACTATCAAACCTCCAAAAGAAACTCCTATTAAAATAGGTTTTTCATGCACTATACCTTTTGCCAACCTATTTGAATAAGATATTATACTCTCATTTAATATCGGCTCAATCCACTTCATTAGATGGATCTCGTAAATATCTTTAGGAAACTTAATCATTTCAAAAATCAGTGGATTAGCTGACATCCCTGGCATGAGGTATATATGTTTAGTTTTCAATAGTTTATTGTTTGTAAATTCCAATATCGAATATATTTTTTGTAATTTTGCTTAATATAATTTCAGAAAATTTTTCATAAAAATTCTTATTGCATGGCATTAATAGATAACACTTTTTTACGACAATATGAATTAGAAGTAGACAATGAATTAGCTATTATTGAATATTCTCTCCAAGATAGAAAAATTTTTTTAACAAAACTTGTGATACCTGAATCAGTTTCTGATAATGACTTTACTGAAGAGTTTTTAATTCTAGTCCTAGAAGACATTAGAGATAGAGAAATCAGTGTTGTGCCTACCGCTCCTACTATAGCTAAATTTATTAGAAAAAATAGGAAATATAAAAAAATGCTCCCTGTAGGAATTAGAATTTAAGCAAATTCAATTACTTTTGAATCTACTCTAACAAAACCATCACCGTCAATTGATTTAAGCTCTACTATTTCAATAGTATTTACTAAATTAGGATTCCAAGGGGTTCTTACTTTTACATAATTGTCAGTAAACCCATATATATATCCTTTTTTATTTTCAGATTCGAATAAGACCTTTTTTAACTTACCAATTTGAGATTCATAAAAAATTCTTCTTTTTTTAAAAGAAAGACTTCTTAATAATTTACTTCTTTCAGTTCTAATTGATTTAGGCACTACATTTGACAGTTCACTGGCTAATGTGTTATCTCTTTCTGAATAACTAAAGACATGTAAATATGAAACATCTAGAGTATTTAAAAAATTAAAAGTGTCCATGAAAAACTCATCGGATTCACCCGGAAAACCAACAATAACATCTACTCCAATACACGCATCTGGAATTAGTTTTTTAATGAATTTCACTCTATCTACATATAAATCTCTCAAATACCTTCTTTTCATCAGTTTGAGAATTTCATTATTACCACTTTGTAGAGGAATATGAAAATGAGGTACAAACAAATTACTTTGAGATACAAATGAAATAATTTCATTTTTGAGTAAGTTTGGTTCGATAGAAGATATTCTAATTCTGTCAATCGAAGAAGTTTTATCAAGTGTTTGAATCAAATCTAAAAATGTACTTTCATGAACCTTATTCCCAAATTCACCTTTTCCGTAGTCACCAATATTAACTCCTGTTAACACAATTTCTTTTACACCAGTTTTTGATATTTTTTCAGTATTATCTATAATAGATTGAATATTATCACTTCTAGAAATACCTCTAGCTAACGGTATAGTACAATAGGTGCATTTATAATCACAACCGTCTTGCACTTTCAAAAAAGCTCTAGTCCGATCACTAACAGAATAACTACTAATATAACTATCAACATCTTCAATATTACAAGAATAAATTTGAGGAGATTCTTTATTTGAAATCTTGTGTATATAGTTTAATACATTAAATTTTTCATTTGCCCCCAATACTAAATTCACACCTAGAACCTCAGCTAATTTATCAGGTTTTAGTTGCGCATAACATCCTATTGCTATAATAAAAGCATCTGGATTAATATTATTAGCCTTTTTAACTACACTTTTAAATTTGTTATCTGCATTTTCTGTTACTGAACAAGTATTTATAACAACAACATCTGCAGGGCTATCGAATGGAACTCTTTCAAAATTATTATCGACAAAAGATCGAGCTATAGTAGAAGTTTCTGAAAAATTCAGCTTGCATCCAAGTGTATAAAAAGCAACAGTTTTTAATTGATTCATTTTGTACTTTTACAAAGTAGTAAATTTACAATTTATATGAACAAAGTCAATTTTAAAATAGAATTAATAGCGTTAAGTGGAATATTACTATTATTAAATTCATGTAGTAACATTGATGATAGAAATAATGATCATTTAGTTTTTAGATACAATGAGCACAAAAATATAAGTTCTTTAGACCCTGCTTTTTCCAAAGACAATTCAGATATATGGGTGGTGAATCAGCTATTTAATGGACTAGTTGAAATGGATGAAGATTTAAACATCAGACCTTCAATTGCAAAAAACTGGAGTGTCTCTAACAACGGCAAGGTTTATACATTCAATTTAAAAACTAATATTAAGTTTCATCCTCATGACTTATTAAATGACAGGAATGTAATAGCTGAGGATTTTACATATAGTTTTGATAGAATACTGGATAAAAAACTAGCCTCGCCTGGCTCTTGGGTTTTAGAGAAAGTTGAAGGCTATAAAGCTATTAATGACAGTGTATTTGAAATTAAATTAACGGAACCGTTTAATGCATTTTTAGGAATATTATCAATGAAGTATTGCTCGGTTGTACCTAAAGAAGTTGTGGAATATTACGGAGATGATTTTAGAAGAAATCCTATTGGAACTGGTCCATTTAAATTTAAAAGATGGGAAGAAAATATAAAATTAGTGCTTAGAAAAAATAAAGAATATTTCGAAAAAGATGAGGATGGAAACCTTCTTCCATACCTTGAAGCAGTTGCAATAACGTTTATTCCGGAAAAACAAAGTGAATTTTTAGAATTTGTACAATCAAATTTGGATTTCATTTCAGGTTTAGACGAATCTTATAAGGATGAGATATTAAATAAAAAAGGTGATTTATCTAGTAAGTATATCGACAAAATCAATATAGTTAGAGCTCCATATTTAAATACTGAATATTTAGGGTTTTATAAAGGGTCAACTAATTCAATTGTCAATTCTAAATTGATTAGAAAGGCAATCAATTATGGTTTTGATAGGGATAAGATGATTGAATTCTTAAGAAATGGCATAGGAGTAAATGCTAACACAGGGTTTATTCCTAAAGGACTTCCTGGATATTCCACAAAGGTTTACTATGAATACAATCCGAAATTAGCAAAAAAATTAGTTGATCAATATATAAATCTATCTGGAGATATTAACCCTACTATAAAATTAACAACTACAAGTAATTATTTAGTGTTTTGTGAATTTATTCAGAAAGAAATTGAAAAGATCGGTATCAATATTATTGTCGATGTAATACCCGCTTCATCTTTAAAAGAAGCTAAGGCTAATGGTAAACTAGATTTCTTTCGTGCTAGTTGGGTAGCAGATTATCCAGATGCTCAAAATTATTTATCATTGTATTACACCAATAATTTCGCGCCTGCAGGGCCAAATTACACTCATTTTTCAAATAAAAATTATGATTATTTATATGAAACTTCCTTAAGTGAAACAAATCAACAAAAAAAAGAAGGTTACTATAGAAGTATGGATTCAATTATAATGGAAGAGTCTATTGTAATTCCATTATACTTTGATGAGGTAATTAGATTCACCCATAAAAATGTAAATAATTTAGGTGTTAATCCAATAAATATTTTGGATCTAAGAAAAGTTACTAAAAATTAGATCTATAGTGACTTGTAATACTATTTAAATGAGATAAAATTTCCTTATCTATATCTGAAAAAATACAGTTTCTTCTATTCATTACTTTATCATTTACCTCAAAAACTTTTTCAATTTTATAATCTGTAAAACCTTTATTTCCACCCCACGAAAAACTTGGAATGAAATTTCTTGGAAAACCTGAACCGAAAACATTTGAACAAACTCCTACTACTGTCCCAGTATTAAACATTGTGTTTATAGCACTTTTACTATGATCACCCATAATAAGTCCACAAAATTGTTCTCCTGTACTAGAAAACTTATCATTTTCATAGTCCCAAATTTTAACATCAGCGTAATTATTTTTTAAATTAGAAGTGTTTGTGTCAGCTCCTAAATTACACCACTCACCTATTAAAGAATTTCCTAAAAAACCATCATGACCTTTATTACTATAACCTTGAACAATTGAGTTATTAACCTCACCACCAATTTTACAATAAGGACCTATCGTTGTACCTCCATAGATCTTAGCACCAAGTTTTATTATAGATTTTTCACATAATGCAAAGGGGCCTCTAATTAAAGACCCTTCCATTATTTCACATTCATTAGCAATATAAATTGGCCCATCTGATGCGTTTAAAGTAACATACTCCATCTTAACACCATCTTCAATAAAAATATTTTCAGGGCAAATTAAATTATTAGTAATTGATATTTTTGAAGAAATCCTGTCTTTTGTAATAATATTAAAATCAGCTTCGATTGCTAATGAATTAATATTGAATAAATCTGTCAACTTCTTTACTTTTAATAAGTCTTTTTTATAATTTATTTTTTTGAAAGAATCTAAATTAACCTCGTCTTGCTTTTCAGAGGAATAAAAAGCAACTAAATCATCACCTGAATTAATTAACTCATTTGGTTTTAAACTAGTGATTTGCTTAACAATTTCAGAGTCTGGCAAAAAAGAGGCATTGATGAAAATGTTTTCATCAAATTCAACCATTGGAAACTTATCCGAAAGATAATCTTCAGTAACTGATGTTATTGTAGATTGAAGGAAGGTTTCCCATTTCTCTCTAATTGTTAGTATACCTACCCTAATGTCAGCTACAGGTCTTGTATAGGTAAGTGGAAGTAAGTTATTTCTACTAGGGCCGTCAAATAAAATATAATTCATTAGGTCTATTTTATGTAAAAATAAAAAAAAGCCCTTCAAAAAGATGAAAGACTTTAATAAAATAAGTAATTGATATAAGTTTACTTCTTAAATTTAGAGTATTTAGTCTTAAATTTATCAATTCTACCAGCAGTATCTACTAATTTAGATTTACCAGTATAATATGGGTGAGAAGTTCTTGATATTTCCATTTTAACTAACGGATACTCAACACCTTCATGCTCAATTGTTTCACTTGTGTTAGCAGTTGATTTAGTTAAAAACACATCACTGTTTGACATATCTTTAAAAGCTACTAATCTATAATCCTTAGGATGAGTGTCTTTTTTCATCGTTAAATGTTTTAATTTTGAGGTGCAAATCTAAATATTTTTTTAATATATAACAATATAATGTTAAGTTTATTTACAGAAGAAATTGCTTTTCTTATATTTGTTTGAATAATAAAACAAAAGTATGGAAACTGACATGAAAAACAATTCGATTGATATAGGTTATAAATTAGGAGGTCTATTAGCATTATTAACGATAGCAGCCTATGCTATAGATTTTAAATTGTTTTTAAATCCAATGGTTGGAATTGGATTTTTTGTAATTATTGTATTTGCAGGAGTTTATTCTACAATTCAATCTAGAAAAATTAATGATGGCGCATCATTTAAACAAGCTTTCACATCTTATTTTATAACAGTCGCTCTGGGATATCTACTTGGAAACTTAACTACAATTATAGTCTTCGTAATAATAGATCCTGATGCTGCAAAAGTGTTAGATGAAGAAATGCTCATAATGACAAAAGAAATGCTAGAAGGTTTTGGACTCCCAAGTGAGGCAGTAGCTTTAACTATGGATGAAGCCTCGAAGAAGAGTAATTTTTCTTTACAAAGTATTGCTATGCAATACGTCATGAATCTTATATTCTTCACATTAATTGGTCTTTTGACTTCATTAATATTTAAAAGAGATAAAATAGAAGCTTAAATGGATATATCTATTGTTATTCCATTATTAAATGAAAGTGAATCTTTAGAAGAACTAAGTCTTAAGATAGATTCAGTTATGAAAAGAAGTTCATTTGAATATGAAGCTATTTATATAGATGACGGTAGTAATGATAATTCTTGGGATGTAATTAGAAATATTTGTGATAAAAACAAATCCTTTAAAGCAATAAAGTTTTTGAAAAATTACGGAAAATCTCAAGCATTACATGCTGGCTTTAATATTGCAAACGGTAAAGTGGTTTTCACGATGGATGCTGACCTTCAAGATGATCCAGAAGAAATACCAGAGATATACGATCTGATTATTAATAAAAATCTTGATTTAGTATCAGGATGGAAGAAAAAAAGATTTGATCCTGTAATTACAAAAAACCTTCCTTCTAAAATCTTCAATCTTTGCGCTAGACTCACATCTGGAATTAAATTAAACGATTTTAATTGTGGACTAAAAGGCTATAGGAAAGAAGTTATTAAAAACATTAATGTATATGGAGAAATGCATCGATATATTCCTATACTTGCTAGCAATGAAGGTTATAACAAAATTGAAGAAAAAATCATTAAACATAGACCTAGAAAATATGGTCAAACAAAATTTGGGATGAATAGATTTACTCACGGTTTTTTAGACCTTATAACCATATGGTTTTTATCTAGATTCGGGAAAAGACCAATGCATTTTTTTGGAGCTATAGGTGCGATAATGTTAATTATAGGTTTTTTGTTTGCAGCATACTTAGGAGTCGATAAAGTATATTTCAACCCTAGTAGTAGGCTAATAACTGAAAAGCCTGAATTCTTCATTAGCTTAACAACTATGATTCTTGGAAGTCAATTTTTTGTAGCTGGTTTTATAGGAGAAATGATAACTAGAAATAATCAAAACAAAAAATATTACAATATAGAAACTGTTATTAACAGCTAATTATATTTTGTGGTTAAAGACTTCACATTTATTTAAAAATAAAATTCAAAACATATAGAATGAGTTATAAAGATAAATACCAAGAGTGGCTAAAATTACCTTTTGACAATACTACAATTGAGGAAACTAAATCTTTACTTAATAATGAAGATAAACTTGAAGATAGTTTTTATAAAAATTTAGAGTTTGGAACTGGAGGGATGAGAGGCTTAATGGGAGTTGGCACTAATAGAATAAATAAGTACACTCTCGGAAAAAACACTCAAGGTCTTAGTAATTATTTGATAAAAGTGTTTAAAAGTAATATATCGGTAGCTATTGCTTATGATTGTAGAAATAATAGTAAAGAATTAGCTAAAGTAGTTGCGGATGTGTTTTCTGCAAATAACATTAAAGTATATTTATTTAGTGATTTAAGACCTACTCCAGAATTATCTTTTGCATTAAAACATTTAAAATGTCAATGTGGAATAGTTTTAACAGCATCTCACAATCCACCAGAATATAATGGCTATAAAGTTTATTGGGAAGATGGAGGTCAAATTGTCCCTCCTGAAGATCAAAATATTATAAACGAAATCAATAAACTGGATTATAGGGAAATAAAATTCAAATCAAATAGTAATTTAATTGAATATATAGACAAAGAAGTTGATGATGTTTTTATTAAAAATAGTATTGAAAACGGAAAATTATCCGATAATAAAGAAATGAAAAATAAATTAAACATAGTTTTCACTTCATTACACGGTACATCAATAACTTTAATCCCTGAAGTTTTAAAAAAAGCTGGATTTAATAATGTGTATATAGTTGAAGAACAAAGGATACCAGATGGTAATTTCCCAACTGTAAAATCCCCTAATCCAGAAGAGACTGAAGCCTTAGTTATGGCTTTAAAGCTAGGTAATAAACACAATGCAGATATAGTAATAGGAACAGATCCAGATGGAGATAGATTTGGAATAGCTGTTAGAAATAATAGCAATGATTTGGTTTTGTTAAATGGGAATGAAGTAATGGCCATATTAATAGAATACTTATGTCAAAAATGGAAAAGCGAAAACAAATTAAATGGAAATCAATTTATAGGATCTACTATTGTTTCCACTCCATTAATAGATAAAATAGCCAAGGCATATAACATTGAATGTAAATTAGGGTTAACTGGTTTTAAATGGATCGCTAAAATGATTAAAGACTATCCTGAGTTAGATTTTATTGGAGGAGGTGAAGAAAGTTTTGGCTTTATGGTTGGAGATTTCGTAAGAGATAAAGATGCAATCACTTCTACTCTACTTTCTTGTGAAATTGCAGCACTATTAAAAAATGAAGGAGATAGCATGTACTCAAAATTACAAGATATCCACATGAAATATGGGTTATATAAAGAAAAGTTAATTTCTTTAACTAAAAAGGGTATACATGGGAATAAAGAGATAAATAATATGATGAATAGTTTTAGGAATGAGCCACCCAAAACAATAGGCAATTCACAAATTATTAAAATTGATGATTTTGAATCTTCCACTTCATTAGATTGTAAGACTAATTCCAAAGCAAAAATTTTATTACCAAAATCAAATGTTTTAATCTTCACAACATTAGACGGTACAAAAGTAGCGCTAAGACCTAGTGGAACTGAACCAAAAATTAAGTTCTATATTAGCGTTAATAAAAAAGTAAATGAAGAGGAAAGTTATAGCAGCACAGAGTATTTATTAAAGAATAAAATCAAACAAATAGTTTTAGAATTAAAAATAGATTAATGGGATATTTTACAAAAATATTAAAGTATGCGATTCCATACAAACACTTCGCTTTATTAAATGTTATTTCTAATACTTTTTATGCTCTATTCGGGACATTATCTATGATTTCACTATTCCCGATGCTTAAAGTTTTATTCAATCAAACAGAAACATTAAGCCAAGCTCCTGTATGGAGTGGTATTGGAAATATCGTAGAATACGGAGAGGGATATCTTAACTACTATGTTACAATAAAGAAAAATGAAGGTAGTGATGATGTCTTAGTCTTTATGATATTAATTATTGTCATTACATTTTTACTAAAAAATCTATTTAACTACTTATCGATGTTTTTTATTACATATCTAAGAAATGGAGTTATAAGAGATTTAAGAAATGACTTGTATGATAAAATGACTGAATTATCAGTCTCTTATTATTCTGAAAAAAGAAAAGGGGATGTATTATCTAGAATTTCATCTGACGTAATTGAACTTCAGGTTTCATTTTTAGGGATATTAGAATTAATAGTAAAAGAGCCATTGATGATAATCTTTACATTAGCAGCAATGGTGCTTATAAATAGTAAACTTGCACTTTTTGTATTTATTTTTATACCTATTTCTGGATTAATAATATCATTCATTGGTAAATCTTTAAAAAGAAAATCTAAAAAAGTTCAAGAAGAACAAGGGCTGTTTTTATCACTTGTGGATGAGACATTAAATGGCTTGAAAATTATTAAAAGTTTTACTTCAGAAAGTTTATTCAAAAAAAAATTTAATAATTCAACGAAAAAATATTATGACTTTTCAAATAGTCTACTAAATAGAACAAACCTTGCAGGTCCAATAAGTGAGTTTTTAGGGATTTTTTCGATAACTATTTTACTTTGGTATGGAGGACAAATGGTTCTAGAAGACAAATCATTAGATGCTAGTTCTTTTATGGTTTTTTTAGGCTTAGCATACAATATTCTAACACCTTTCAAAGCCATTAGCAAAGCAAGTTACAAGGTTAAAAAAGGAAATGCAGCAGCAGAAAGAGTAATTCATGTTTTAGAAAACAAATCGCAAATAAATGATCCTAAAGACAATAAAATTATTTCAACTTTTGATGAATCAATACAGTTTAATAATGTGAACTTTAGCTATAATAATGAAAATGCAATCAAAGAATTTAGTTTTGAATTAAAAAAAGGGAAAACTCTAGCTTTAGTTGGACAATCTGGGAGTGGTAAATCAACCATGACAAATCTAGTCAATAGGTTTTATGATGTTAATCATGGTGAAATAATGATTGATAAAATAAATATTAAAGATGTAACAAAAAACAGTTTAAGAAAATTAATAGGTCTTGTAACCCAGGATTCTATATTATTTAATGATAGTATTAAAAATAATTTAATTGTAGCTAAAAATAATGCTACTGATGATCAAATAATTAATGCTTTAAAAATCGCAAATGCTTGGGAATTCGTAAAAGTTTTGGAGGATGGTATTCATCACAATGTAGGAGATTCAGGAAACAAGCTTTCTGGGGGGCAGAAGCAAAGAATTAGTATCGCAAGAGCCGTTTTAAAAAACCCTCCAATCATGGTTCTAGATGAGGCAACATCAGCTTTAGATACAGAGAGTGAGAAGCTAGTGCAAGATGCACTAGAAAATATGATGAAAAACAGGACTTCTATTGTTATTGCTCACAGACTTTCGACAATTAAAAATGCTGACTATATAATTGTGCTAGACAAGGGGCTAATAGTTGAAAAAGGTAATCACAGTGATTTAATGAAGCTAAAAGGGCTATACCATAACCTGGTTGAAATGCAAACAATTGATGAATGATAAATATCTCTTCAAATAATTACACTACAACAAAAAGAGTTATTTATTCAAGATAATTGACTTTTATAAATCCATATTATATTAAAATTAAGCATACATTTGTGCTTAATTTTTTAACTGATGAGATTACACAGAAATTTATGTTTAGCCGTTATTGATGGTATTTTACTCATATTTAATGAAAATGAATACGCTGATAAAGTGATTCGTAATCTATTAAAGAGGAATAAAACATGGGGAAGTAGAGATAGAGGTTTTATTGCTGAAACCACTTACGATATAGTTAGATGGAAAAGACTATATTCAAAAATAGCTGAAGTTAAAAGTCCTTTTTCCAGAGATGACGCATGGAGACTTTTAGCAGTATGGATCATTTTAAAAGGAATAAAACTTCCAGACTGGAAGTATTTTGAAAATACTCCCAATAGAAAAATTAAAGGAAAATTTGACACTTTAATAAAAGAAAGAAAGTATAGAGAATCTATTCCTGATTGGATTGATGATTTAGGAGTCAAAGAACTAGGTGTCAAAAAATGGGAAAAAGAAATATCTGCTTTGAATCAACAGGCACAGGTTGTTATAAGAACAAATACTTTAAAAATTGACAGGGAATCTCTTCAATCTAAATTAGAAGATGAAGGAGTTGAAACTACTATAAATGAGTCATATCCTGACGCATTAATATTAGACGAGAGACAAAATGTCTTTAGAACAGAAGCTTTTAAAAATGGCTGGTTTGAAGTTCAGGATGCTTCCTCTCAATTAGTTGCTCAATATCTAGATGTTAAACCAGGTATGAAAGTGGTTGATTGTTGTGCTGGAGCTGGCGGAAAAACGTTGCATCTATCTGCATTAATGCAGAATAAAGGTAAATTAATAGCAATGGATATTTACGAGAGTAAATTAAAAAAATTAAAAGTAAGAGCTAAGAGAAATGGTGCACACAATATTACTATTAAAGTAATTGAATCTACAAAACCAATAAAAAAACTACATAACTCTGCTGATAGATTACTTATTGACGCTCCATGTTCTGGTTTAGGTGTTTTGAAAAGAAACCCGGATTCTAAATGGAAATTAGAAGAAGAATTCTTGACTAATATTAAAATAACTCAACAAAAAATTCTTAGAGATTATTCAAAAATGGTTAAGCCTGGCGGCAAATTAGTTTATGCCACTTGTTCAATATTGAATTCTGAAAATAATAAACAGGTGAAAGAATTTTTAAAATCTGAAAATGGCAGTGATTTTAAATTTGAAAGTGAAAATATTGTTTTATCGCATAAATCTGGATTTGATGGATTTTACATGGCATTGTTATCTAGAAATTTATGAGAAAAAAAATAGCATTAATTTTTATATTCACTCTATCTTTAGCTCATTCACAAGCACCAGATGGATATTATGATAGTGCTACTGGTGTTAACTACGAGTTAAAGTCCCAATTATATGAAATAATCAACAATCATATTGATCAAGGGTATAATTCCTTAGATGATTTTTATACAAATTATGATGTTGATAATTATTATGAAAATGACAATACTATTTTAGATATATATTCTGAGAATCCTGTTGGTCCAGATCCCTATAATTTTACTGCTGAAAATAGCTGTGGCAATTATTCTAGTGAAGGAGACTGTTATAACAAAGAGCATATAATTCCACAATCTGTTTATGGGAGTAATTACCCTATGCGAAGTGATGCACATCAGGTTTTACCTACAGACGGAAGAGTAAATGGATTTAGAAGTGCTTACCCATACGGAGTCGTAGGAGCAAATCTTATTAGTCAAAATGGAATATCTAACCCAACTCAAAATGGTTCGAAATTAGGGAATAATCTAAACGAAAGTTTTTCTAGTGGATATTCAGGTGTGGTATTTGAACCAATAGATGAATTCAAGGGTGATGTTGCAAGAATTTACTTTTATTTTATTACTAGATATGAAAATTTGATATCGTCTTGGTCAAGTTATGATATGTTTGATGGAAGTTCAGATAAAGTTTTAGAAGACACTTTTTTAAATATTTTGATGAACTGGCATTTAAATGACCCTGTTTCACAAAAAGAGATAGACAGAAACAATCAAATATACATATATCAAGGTAATAGAAATCCTTTTGTTGATCAGCCAGGTTATATTGAAGAAATATGGAGCTCTACTAATGATAATGAAAGTCCAACTACTCCTTCCAACATTCAATTATTTGATGTAACTAGCAATACTTTACAAGTGAGTTGGAACAGCTCAATAGATAATATCTCAGTAGCTTCATACAATATCTACGTAGATGACAACCTGCATGGCAATACACAAAACACTAATTATTTAATTGGAGGACTATCTCATACTACTTATTACTGTGTTAGTATAGCTGCAATTGATCAAGCAGATAATAGCTCCACACTTAGTGAAGAAGAATGTACTACAACTCTTGAGCAAAGCACATCTACAAATGAATTGTTCATTTCAGAATATATTGAGGGGTCATCAAATAATAAAGCAATAGAAATTGCAAATTTCACAGGTCAAGTAATAAATCTAGATAGTTATACAATAGCTAGAAACACAAATAGCGGAACCGTTTGGGGCGAAGCGCTACAGTTAACAGGGGAAATTGTAGATGGCGGTGTACATGTTATTGCAAGAGGGAATGCAGATGATGAAATGACAAGTAACTCTAATCAATTATCAAGTTCCGATGCTATTTCTTTTAACGGAGATGACCCTGTAGGTTTATTTAAAGACAGCACATTAATTGATGTTTTTGGATTTTTTAACGGCGATAATAATTATGCAAACAGCACCTATATTAGGAACGAAAATATTTTAAACCCAAACGTTAATTTTAATATTGAAGAATGGATACCGTATCCTAACAACACATTTGAATACCTTGGATTTCATAATCAAAATTTATCTCTTGAAGAAAACATCTTTATCGATTTAAAAATCTACCCAAATCCAATTATAGATAATGTGTTATTTATAAAGACTGAATCTGATTACTTTTATGAAATATTTGATATAAAAGGGGTTAGATTATTAAATGGTTATAATTCTGAAAAAGTAAGAGTATTAGATGACCTTAACTTTAATCCAGGTATTTACTTCATAAAAATATCCAGTGACAAATTCTTTTTCACAAAGAAATTAATATTTAATTAAAACAACTTCGTTTGTTCAAAACATAGTGGATAACTAATAAATTATCTCATTAGTTTTAATATAATATTAGGTATAAAAAAGTTAATTTTATTGCCTAATTATTTATTTAAATTATGATTCTTTTCTTTGGTGATAATACTAGAAATCAAATTTTTACTGTCCAATCAAACAATAAAATATCAAAACAAGAAATTGATAAATTATCATGGGTTTTTGGTGATAAACCAGTAATACTAAACGCAGAAATAAAATCTACTTATTTAGGCCCAAGAGCTGCAATGATATCTCCATGGAGCACTAACGCAGTAGAGATAACTCAAAATATGGGAATCAATTCAATAATAAGAATTGAGGAATTCAACAAGGTAGAGTCAAATTTTTCTGATTTTGATTATATGGTCTATGAAAAATATGAAACTTTAAATCAAGATATATTCACTGTAGACATTAAACCTGAAGAAATTCTTACAATTAATGACATTGAAAAATACAATCTACAGGAAGGCCTTTCTTTAAATTCAGAAGAAATAGAATACCTGAATAATATTTCAAAAAAAATTGGTAGAAAATTAACTGATTCTGAAGTTTTTGGATTTTCTCAAGTAAATTCTGAACATTGTAGACATAAAATATTTAATGGTAAATTTATTATTGACGGCCAAGAAAAAGAATCTTCTTTATTTAAGTTAATTAAAAATACATCTAGTAAAAATCCTAACTCTATTGTATCGGCATACAAAGATAATGTAGCTTTTATTCAAGGACCTAAAATAAATCAGTTTTCACCAGCTAGGGCTGACATAGCTGATTACTACAGGATAAAAGAAGTGAGTTCGGTGATTTCTCTAAAAGCAGAAACTCATAATTTTCCTACTACGGTTGAACCTTTCAATGGAGCTGCAACAGGAGCTGGTGGAGAGATTAGAGATAGGCTAGCTGGAGGCAAAGGCTCTTTACCTTTAGCAGGAACTGCAGTATATATGACTCCTTATCCTAGAAATTCAAAAGACAAATCATGGGAGGTTAATATTAAAGAAAGAAAATGGCTCTACCAGTCTCCTTTAGATATTTTAATAAAAGCATCGAATGGGGCCTCTGATTTTGGGAATAAATTTGGTCAACCGCTAATAACTGGCTCAATACTTACTTTTGAACACGAAGAAGGTGATACAACTATTGGCTTTGATAAAGTTATAATGCAAGCTGGGGGTATCGGATATGGTGTAAGTGATCAAGCGCTTAAAGACACACCTAACACTGGAGATGAAATTATAATATTAGGTGGTGATAATTATCGAATTGGAATGGGTGGTGCAGCAGTTTCATCTACTGACACAGGTCAATTATCTAAAGGCATCGAGTTAAATGCTGTACAAAGATCAAATCCAGAAATGCAAAAAAGAGTTGCAAACGCAATTAGAGGGATGGTTGAAAGTGATGATAATTTTATTGTTTCAATACATGATCATGGAGCTGGAGGCCACCTAAATTGTCTTTCTGAATTAGTTGAAGAAACTGGCGGGGAAATAGATTTAGATAAATTACCTATTGGAGACCCTACTCTTTCAGATAAAGAAATTATTGGAAATGAGTCTCAAGAAAGAATGGGATTAATAATAAATTCTGGCAAATTAGATATTTTAGATAAAATTGCAAAAAGAGAAAGAGCTCCAATATATAAAGTAGGTACAGTAACTGATAATAAAAGATTCACTATTAGGTCTAAAACAAAAGGAAACACTCCTCTTGACTTGTCCCTTGATAATTTTTTTGGCAGTTCTCCTATAACCGTAATGAAAGACAATAGAAAAATCATTAATTATAGCTCAATAAATTATGATAAAAATAACTTCCACCATTATTTAAAACAACTTTTTAAATTAGAAGCAGTTGGCTGTAAAGATTGGTTAACTAATAAAGTTGATAGATGCGTTGGTGGAAAGGTTGCTAAACAACAATGTGTAGGACCTCTTCAATTACCATTAAACAATTGCGGGGTTATGGCTTTAGATTATAATAATTCAAATGGAGTTGCAACCTCTATAGGACACTCTCCTATCTCTGCTTTAATTGACCCTGCAGCTGGGAGTAAAAATAGTATAACAGAGGCTTTAAGTAATATAATTTGGGCACCACTTACAAAAGGAATAAAAGGTATTTCATTATCTGCAAATTGGATGTGGCCATGTAATAATGAAGGTGAGGATAGTAGACTATATGATGCAGTAGAGTCAATATCTAAATTTGCTATTGAGCTAGGTATTAACGTACCAACAGGTAAAGATTCTTTATCCATGAAGCAAAAGTATTCAGATAAAGAAGTACTGGCACCCGGCACAGTAATAATCTCCGCTACAGCTGAATGTAATGATATAAATAATGTAATAGAGCCATTGTTTAAGCTAAAAAAAGGAGGTATTTATTATCTTAATCTTTCTCAAGATGACTTTAAACTAGGTGGTAGTTCATTCGCTCAAACCTTAAATAAAATAGGTAGCGAGACTCCATCAGTTTTAAATTCAGAGTATATTTTAAAAGTTTTTAATGCTGTTCAAAAATTAATTTCTAAAAACATAATTGTAGCTGGCCATGATGTTTCAGCTGGAGGTTTAATAACTACGTTATGTGAAATGTGTTTTTCAGATAATAGTATTGGGGCAAATTTACTTTTTGATGAATTAAATGAGAAAGACTCTATAAAACTATTGTTTTCCGAGAATTCGGGATTAGTTATTCAGTCTACAGACAGTTCAATAGAAAATTACTTTAAAGAAGAAAAAATAGAGTTTTTCAAAATTGGAGAAACTACAAAATCTAATAAGTTAAATATTAAAAATTTTAAAGATAATTTTGATATAGATATTAATGAATATAGGGACAAGTGGTATAACACCTCTGTATTATTAGATCAAAAACAAACTTCTAATAACCTAGCTATCAAAAGGTTTGAAAATTACAAAAACCAACCTTTAAAGTTTATTTTTCCAAAGAACTTCAAGGGAACTTTACCAACTACTAACAACTCTACAAATAGACCTAAAGCTGCAATTATAAGGGAAAAAGGTAGTAATAGCGAAAGAGAAATGGCCAACGCAATGTATTTAGCTGGATTTGAAGTCAAAGACATACATATGACAGACCTAATATCGGGTAGAGAAAACTTAGAAGAAATTAAATTTATTGGTGCAGTAGGTGGCTTTTCTAATTCTGATGTTCTTGGTTCTGCAAAAGGTTGGGCTGGAGCATTTAAATATAACGACAAGGCTAAGTTTGCTTTAGAGAATTTTATGAAAAGAAAAGATACTCTATCGGTTGGTATCTGTAACGGTTGTCAATTATTCATGGAATTAGATTTAATTAATCCTGAGCATGGTAATCATGGGAAAATGACTTTTAATGACTCAAACAAACATGAAAGTGCGTTTACTTCTGTTAAAATCCAAAAAAATAATTCAATAATGTTGTCTAGTCTAGAAGGAACTAATTTAGGTGTCTGGATTAGTCATGGGGAAGGTAAGTTTAAATTACCCATGCAAGAAAAAGAGTATAATATAGTAGCAAAATATAGCTATAATAGTTATCCTTCAAACCCAAATGGGTCTGACTATAATACAGCAATGTTATCGGATAAATCAGGAAGACATTTAGTTACGATGCCACATATTGAGAGGTCTATATTTCAATGGAATTGGGCAAATTATATTGATGGCAGAAAAGATGAAGTTTCACCATGGATTGAAGCATTTATAAATGCGAGAAATTGGATAATAAAAAATAAATAATACTTACCATAAACACACAACATAATATATTTACATGAAAAAGATTTTAATTACGTTATTTGTTTTGTTTTTTACAAACTCATTTTCTAACAACAAGGAACTATACCACCGAATTAAAATAGAATATAGTAATGCTTTAGAGTTTAATACACTTCTAAACTCTGGTATCTGTATTGATCATGGTATTCATAAAAAAAATGAATATTTTGAGTCTGATTTTTCTGAATCTGAAATATCAATATTAACTGAATTAAATTTTAATTATTCAATCGTTATTAATGACGTTTCCTCCTTTTATAAAAACAGAAATATCCCTAGTCATAAAGATTATGTTTCTAATACTAACGCTAAGAACTTTAGCTGTGAGACTGATGAAAACTCTTCATACACAACTCCACAAAATTATGACATAAAAGACGGAAGTGATTTTGGTGGGTTTTATACTTACTCTGAAATGCTAGCAGAGTTAGATGAAATGAGTCAACTCTTTCCTAACTTAATATCTACAAGAAGCGACGTCAAAGATGAAAGTATATTTTCTGAACCACACCCCCACCAAACCTATGAGGACAGATTTTTACAATGGGTAAAAATTTCAGATAACCCGAACACAAATGAAAATGAACCTGAAGTTTTATACACTGCTGTTCACCATGCAAGGGAGCCTGCTTCATTGCAGCAACTTATATTCTATATGTGGTACTTATTAGAAAACTATGAAACTGATCAAGAAATTAGAGATATAGTGGACAATACTGAATTATATTTTATCCCATGTGTTAATCCTGATGGCTATGTTTACAATGAGACTGATGAACCACAAGGAGGTGGAATGTGGAGGAAAAATAGGTTTAATACACACGGAATAGACAACAATAGAAACTACTCCTACATTGATAATAATGGAAATGAAGTATGGAATACTGCTGGAACTTCTAATAACACTGGAAATGACACATACGCAGGGACAGAACCTTTTTCAGAATCTGAAAATAGTGCAATAAGGTATTTTGTTGAAAATAATGACTTTAAGCTAGCTCTTAACAATCATACCTATAGTAATTTATTATTGTACCCTTTTGGATACGACTACAATCAGTTTACCGAAGATAATGAGGTCTTTGAAAGTATATCTAGTTTACTAGTTCAGCAAAATGGTTATGAAAATATTCTTAGCTCTGAACTATACCCTGCAGCTGGAGATAGCGATGATTTTATGTACGGAATGTTAACAACGGAAAACGGTGGAACTAGAGATAAAATATTTGCAATGACTCCCGAAATAGGTTCTTCTTTTTGGCCTGCAGCAGCAACAATTGAAGATCTCTGTAAAGAAATGCTTTTTTTAAATCTAAACGCTGCACGTTTAGTTAATAACTACGCAACACTGAATGAAAGCTCGTCATATACAATTGAGGGGTTATCATTTAACAGCACTTATGAATTACAAAGGCTAGGTATTAGTGAACCCGGAGATTTTAGTGTAACCTTTGTTCCCGTTTCAGATAATATCTCTTCTGTTGAATCTGTTAATAATTACAATCAGTTAGTTCTTGGAGAAACTGTAGAAGGTTCCTTTTCAATAACTTTAAACAGTAATATTAATGTTGGTGATGATGTTTCATACAAACTAGTTTTAAATAACGGGGCATTTGACAAGGAATATCAAATAACAAAAATATTCGGAGAATACTCTGCTATATTTACTGACTCTGAAGGTGCTTTTTCAGATAATTGGATTACAAACTCTAACGAGTGGGCAGAGACAAATGAAGATTACTTTAGCGCTAGTACCTCAATTACAGATTCACCAAATAATAATTATTACAACAATGAGAACTCTGTTATAACTATAAATAACGAAGTTGATTTGAGTGACTATTCTTACGCTGAAATAACATTCAAAGCTAAATGGGAAATTCAAAGTAATTTTGATTACGTACAATTAGAGATTTATTCAGATAATAGCGATTATTGGATTCCTCAATGTGGAATATATACGCAAAGTGGTGGTGGAAATCACCAAAATGCATACGGTGAACCACTATATTCAGGTAATCAAGATGCTTGGATTGAGGAAAAAATTTCCCTTTCTGATTATTTAGGAGAATCTATCTTAATTAGATTTAAAATAATAACAAATGGTTTTGGCAGAAGAGATGGATTTTACTTTGATGATCTAGAAATTAATGGAATTTCCAATCAGCTAAATGTAAACAATAGTGTTAATGAATTCACATACCTATACCCTAACCCAGTAAGTAACATCCTAAATATAAACACAGATCTTAACGATTTCACTGTTGAAATCTATAGTATTTCTGGACAGCTGTTAATAACTAACAGAAATATTAAGACATATGATTTTAGCAATTATAACTCAGGAGTATATATACTAAAATTAATTGCTAATCAAAGTTACAAGGTCTTCAAAATTCTTAAATAGCTTATTTACTATGCATGCATAATATTTATTATTTACTATGCATGCATAGTAAATAATTGTTATATTTGGATAAATACAGCAAAGTAAATATAATATGAAAGAAAAAACTATAGATTATGTGTTGAGAACCACATGGTTAGCTGTAAAGAAAATGTATAATGAAGAGGGAATTAAATTCAAATCTACAATGGCTACCGGATTTACTTTACTTAGTATAGATCCTGGAAAAGGAACACCTTCTACTTCTTTAGGTCCAAAAATGGGTATTGGTGTAAATAGTTTGTCTAGAATATTATCAGCAATGGAGTTAGAGGGGTTAATTAAAAGAAGACCTAATCCAGAAGACGGAAGAGGAGTACTTGTCCATTTGACTAAATTTGGCATAATTAGTAGAGAAAAAGCAAGAGAGCGAGTTTTAATGTTCAATGATGCCATAACGAATAATATCGACAAAGAAAAGATAGATTCTTTCTTTGAGGTAACAGAATTAATCAACAACTTAATAGGAAATAAATTAATATTTACAGAAAATAAAGAAAATGCAAAATAGAAAAATAAATAAAATTGCAGTAATAGGATCTGGAATAATGGGAAGTGGTATCGCATGTCATTTCGCAAATATTGGAGTAGAAGTTCTTTTACTGGACATTGTCCCTAAAGAATTAAACGATAAAGAAAAGGCAAAAGGGTTAACATTAGACAATAAAATTGTTCGTAATCGATTAGTAAATGATGCTTTAACAGCATCTTTAAAATCAAAACCTTCACCAATTTATAATCAAAAATTTTCAAACAGAATTACTACTGGTAATTTAGAGGATGACTTACATTTAATTAAAGATGTGGATTGGGTGATGGAGGTAGTCGTAGAGCGTTTAGATATTAAAAAAACAGTTTTTGAGAAAATCGAAAAACATAGAACTCCAGGCACACTAATTACATCCAATACTTCTGGAATTCCTATAAAGTTTATGAACGAAGGTAGAAGTGAAGATTTTCAAAAGCATTTTGCAGTAACTCACTTTTTTAATCCTCCTAGGTATTTAAAATTATTTGAAGTTGTGCCGGGACCAAACTGTGATCAAGCAGTTACTGATTTTCTAATGATGTACGGAGATAAATTTTTAGGAAAAACATCTGTATTAGCCAAAGACACCCCTGCATTTATTGGTAATAGAATTGGAATATTTAGTATCATGAATCTATTCCATATTGTTAAAGAAATGGGGTTAACAATTGAAGAAGTAGATAAGTTATCTGGACCTGTTATTGGCCGACCAAAATCTGCAACTTTTAGAACAATTGATGTAGTTGGATTAGATACATTAGTACATACGGCAAATGGCGTGAAAGAGAATTGTCCTAACGACGAGATGAGAAGTCAATTTGAGATTCCACATTTTGTTAATACAATGATAGAAAATAAATGGCTAGGTAGTAAAACAAAACAAGGATTCTATAAAAGAGTTGTAAATACTGATGGAAAGAAAGAAATCTTATCCTTAGACTTAAACACCTTAGAGTACAGAACTAAAAAACGTGCATCCTTTACTACTTTAGAATTAACTAAAACTATAGATAATGTTGGCGATCGATTTAAAGTATTAATAAAAGGGACAGATAAGGCTGGAGAGTTTTACAGAAAATGTTTTGCTGCTTTATTTGCATACGTACAAAATAGAATTCCAGAAATTTCTGATGAATTATACAGAATTGATGATGGGTTAAGAGCTGGATTTGGCTGGGAGCATGGACCTTTTCAAATTTGGAATGAAATTGGTGTAGAAGCTGGAGTTGAGCTAATGAAATCAGAAGGAAAAGAACCAGCGCCTTGGGTAATAGATATGTTAGCAAAAGGAGAAACTTCTTTCTATACGATTAAAGAAGGAGCGTCTTATTATTATGATATTCCTACAAAATCACAAGTCAAGAAGCCGGGGCAAGATTCGTTTATTATACTAGACAATATTAGAAAATCAACAGAAGTTTATAAAAACTCTGGGGTTTCTCTACAAGATATTGGGGATGGAATTTTGAATTTAGAATTTCGTTCTAAAATGAATACAATTGGTGAAGATGTTTTAATAGGTCTTAATAAAGCTATTGATATAGCAGAAAAAGATTTCCAGGGATTAATTGTTGGAAATCAAGCTCCAAACTTTTCAGTTGGTGCAAATATTGGAATGATATTTTTAATGGCTGGAGAACAAGAATATGATCAGCTAAATATGGCTATAAAATATTTTCAAGATTCCATGATGCGGATGCGCTATTCTTCAATCCCAACTATTTCTGCTCCTCACGGAATGGCTTTAGGTGGTGGATGTGAAATTTCTTTACACGCAGATAAAGTTGTTGCAGCAGCAGAAACTTATATGGGATTAGTCGAATTTGGGGTTGGTGTAATTCCTGGAGGTGGTGGTTCAAAAGAAATGGCATTGAGAGCTTCGGATTCTTTTAATAAAGGAGATGTTGAGTTAAATATTTTACAAGAAAACTTTTTAACTATCGGAATGGCTAAAGTTTCTACATCCGCTTACGAAGCATTCGATTTAGGTTTGCTACAAAAAGGAAAAGATATTGTAGTTGTAAACAAAGAAAGACAAATAGCCACTGCAAAAGCACATGCGAAATTAATGGCTGAGAGTGGGTATACTCAACCTGTTAGTCGAAAAGATGTAAAAGTATTAGGAAAACAAGCATTAGGAATGTTCTTAGTTGGAACAGATTCTATGGAAGATTCAAAATACATCTCAGAACATGATAAAAAAATAGCCGATAAGTTAGCTTATGTGATGGCTGGAGGAGACTTATCTGAACCAACATTGGTTTCAGAACAGTACTTATTAGATATAGAAAGAGAAGCCTTTTTATCATTATGTACAGAAAGAAAAACACTAGAACGTATCGAACACATGTTAAAAACTGGTAAACCATTAAGAAACTAAGAGTTATGAAAACAGCATACATAGTAAAAGCATATAGAACAGCAGTTGGAAAGGCACCTAAAGGAGTTTTTCGATTTAAACGAGCAGATGAGTTGGGTGCAGAAACCATTCAACATATGATGAAAGAATTACCAAATCTAGATGTAAAACGTATAGACGATGTTATTGTAGGTAACGCGATGCCTGAAGGGTCTCAAGGGTTAAATATGGCCCGCTTTATTTCATTAATAGGCTTAAAATCTGTTGATGTTCCTGGAGTAACTGTAAATCGTTTTTGTTCTTCAGGATTAGAAACAATTGGTATGGCAGCCGCAAAAATTCAAGCAGGTATGGCAGATTGCATTATTGCAGGTGGGTCAGAAAGCATGAGCTCAGTCCCAATGACAGGTTATAAACCAGAGTTAAATTATAACACCATTAAATCTGGACATGCAGATTATTATTGGGGAATGGGTAACACAGCAGAAGCTGTTGCTAATCAATTTAACATCTCTAGAAAAGATCAAGATGAATTTGCTTACAACTCTCACATGAAAGCATTAAAAGCACAGGCAGAGAATCGTTTTCAAGATCAAATTGCTCCAATAGATGTTGAAGAAACCTTTTTAGATACAAGTGGAAATAAAGCAACCAGGAAATATACAGTAACTAAAGATGAAGGGCCTAGAAAAGGGACTAGCATAGCTGCCTTAAATAAACTACGAGCTGTCTTTGCGGCTGGAGGAAGTGTAACTGCTGGTAACTCGTCTCAAATGAGTGATGGAGCTGCATTTGTAATGGTTATGAGTGAAGAAATGGTAAAAGAACTAAATATAGAACCAATAGCAAGAATGGTTAACTATGCCGCTGCAGGTGTTGAGCCACGAATTATGGGAATTGGACCAGTTGCAGCAATTCCGAAAGTTTTAAAACAAGCCGGTTTACAGCAAAAAGACATTGAATTAATCGAGCTGAATGAAGCTTTTGCATCTCAATCTTTAGCTGTAATACGCGAATTAGACTTAAACCAAGAAATTATAAATGTAAATGGTGGAGCAATTGCACTTGGCCATCCATTAGGCTGCACAGGAGCAAAACTGTCTGTCCAGTTATTTGATGAAATGCGTAAAAGAGACATGAAAAATAAATATGGTATGGTAACTATGTGCGTAGGTACTGGTCAAGGTGCTGCAGGTATATTCGAATTTTTAAATTAAATAATGAAATGAAATCAAAAAATAACTTAATTAAAGGTGGTGAATTTATAATCAAGGAAACAAAAGCATTTCAAGTTTTTACTCCAGAAGATTTCACTGAAGAACACTTAATGATGCGTGACTCTGTTAAAGAATTCAATGAACGTGAAGTCATACCATTTAGAAGTAGATTTGAAAAAAAAGATTATCAGTTAACCGAGTCAGTTATGAAGAAGGCTGGTGAAATGGGATTTTTAGGTATAGCAGTTCCAGAAGAATATGGTGGAATGGGGTTAGGTTTTGTTTCAACTATGCTTGTATGTGATTATATTTCAAGTGGGAGCGGTTCTTTTAGTACTGCATTTGGAGCACATACTGGAATCGGAACAATGCCAATAACATTGTATGGAACAGAAGATCAAAAACAAAAATATGTTCCAAAGTTAGCTTCAGGTGAATGGATTGGGTCATACTGCCTAACTGAACCAGGAGCAGGAAGTGACGCTAATTCTGGTAAAACCAGTGCTACACTTTCTAAAGACGGAAATTCTTACAAGATTAATGGACAAAAAATGTGGATTTCTAATGCAGGCTTTTGTAGTCTATTTATAGTTTTTGCTAGGATTGAAAATGACAAAAATATAACTGCTTTCATTGTAGAGAACAACAGTGAAAATGGAATAAGTATGGGTGAAGAAGAGCAAAAACTAGGTATAAGAGCCTCTTCTACTAGACAAGTTTTTTTTAATGATACTGTGGTTTTAAAAGAAAATATGCTTGCAAAACGTGGCGAAGGATTCAAAATCGCAATGAATTCTCTTAACGTTGGTAGAATTAAGCTAGGTGCAGCTGGTATAGATGCTCAAAAAAGAGTAATAACTCAAGCAGTAGAGTATGCAAATAACCGAAAACAGTTTAATACAAATATTTCTGAATTTGGAGCAATAAAATTTAAAATTGCAGAGATGACTGCAAACACTTATGCAGGCGAATCTGCTTGTTATAGGGCTGCCAAAGATATAGAAGATAATATAACAAGGCTTTCAGAGAGTGGTAAATCCCATCAAGAAGCAGAACTAGAAGGAGTAGAAGATTTTGCCATTGAGTGTTCAATTTTAAAAGTAGCTGTTTCTGAAGATGTACAAAATACGGCTGATGAAGGTCTACAAATATTTGGAGGAATGGGGTTTTCAGAGGAAGCACCAATGGAATCTACATGGAGAGATGCAAGGATTGCGAGAATATATGAAGGTACGAATGAAATAAATAGATTAGTTTCTGTTGGAATGCTTCTAAAGAAAGCATTTAAAAAAGAAATTGATCTAAAGAGTTCTATGGAAAAAATAAAATATGATTTTTTTGGATTATCTTTTTTAAATAAAAAAAAATACAATGGTCCACTAAACAGTGAAAAAGAGAATATAGACAGTTTGAAATCTGTTTTCTTGATGATATTAGGTAGTTCATTAAAAGATAAAATTGATTTAGAAAAAAATCAACAACTTTTACTTTGCCTGTCTAATATACTTATTGAAATATACATGGCAGAATCAACAGTTTTAAGAACTGAGAAAAATATAAACAATAAAAGCAGTAATCTAGAGACAAAAAAAGCATTAAGTAAAATCTATTTATATAACGCGAACGATATTGTTTCAAAAAATGGAAAAGAGGCTATAAATCTAATTTCTACTGGTTTCAAAATGAATCAGATGCATAAAATTTTAGACAAAAAGGTAAGCTCGAACAAAGGAGTAAATATTATTAAATTAAGAAATGATGTTTCTGACAAGTTTAGCAGTGAAAATAAATACTTTCTTTAAATGAGACTATTAAATTATTGTTTTATAATCAGTTCCTTTATTTGTTTTTCTCAAAATGATTTTGAAATCCATTTACTAGAAATTGACATAAATGATAACAAAATTGATGTATTAGATTCCAAAATTATATCCAGTAAAATCGGATATAATAATCAGCCTAGCTTTATAAATAACAATCAACTACTTTTTTCTACAGAAAGGAACTCACAAAATGACATAATTAAATATAATATCAGCAGTGATAATAAGGGTATTGATAATTTCGAATTTATAACATCAACAGATGGCAGTGAGTACTCCCCTCTTTATTATAAAAAAAATAAAATAACTGCTGTAAAACTAAAGAAGGATGGGAGTCAATATCTTTATATTTATGATCTTAAAAAAAAATCTTTTTACATTCCTTTTAAAGATAAAATAGTTGGGTATTATAACTATTCTAACAACACAAAAAATACTATAGTTTCATCTATTTTAGAAAATAATGAGCTTGTTTTGTATAGTACGAATTTAAAAACAAAGGACCATATATTTATAGATAACAATACAGGTAGATCCATACACAAAATCCCAAATAAATTTGGGATTGATGAATTAAGTTATATTTCAAAAAAGGATTCTATATGGAAGATAAAATCTGTAAACTTGAAAGATTATAAAATAAGAGTCCTATCCAAAACATTGGATAACAATGAAGATATTTGTTGGTTAAAAGATGGGTCTATACTTACATCTAAAGGCAATAAACTTTACAAGTTTAATCCTAAAACTGACAAAAAATGGATTGAGTTATGTTCCTTGAGTAAGTATGGAATTGTTAATATTTCTAGAATTTCTATAAATCCAAATAATGATAAATTAGCTTTAGTTAATTCTAAATAATATATTTATATAATATATTTACTACTAAACTATTTACCATGAAGAACCCCTTTTATAAATTACTATTATTATTATTTTATACTACATGTTTTTACTCACAAGATTTCTCTGTTGATCTTTTAAAAGATATTAGTCCAAGGAATATTGGTCCAGCAGGAATGTCAGGGAGAGTAACGGCTATCGATGTTGTTATCAACAAGACTGATATAATTTATGCAGGAACAGCATCTGGAGGTTTATGGAAATCTGAGTCTGGAGGAATAAAATGGTCACCTATTTTTGATAATGAACTAACTGCATCCATCGGAGCTGTGAAAATTCAGCAATCTAATCCGAGTGTCGTATGGGTTGGTACAGGTGAAGGGAATCCTAGAAATAGTTTAAATGGAGGTTTTGGAATATATAAATCAATAGACGGAGGTAAAAGTTGGATAGAAAAGGGATTAAAAGAAACTAGGCACATTCACAGAATACTAATAGACCCAACAAATCCAAACACAATTTATGTTGGGGCGATTGGATCTCCATGGGGTGAACATAAAGAAAGAGGAGTTTATAAATCTATAGACGGAGGTGATAACTGGAAAAAGATATTGTTTACAAATAATAAATCTGGAGCTGCAGATTTAATAATGGATCCAACAAACCCAAACAAACTAATAGCGGCAATGTGGGAACACAAAAGAGATCCATGGTTTTTTAACTCTGGAGGAGAAGGATCTGGAATGCATATAACATATGATGGTGGAGAAACATGGAAGAAACTTTCCAGTAAAGAAGGATTACCTAAAGGAGATCTAGGAAGGATTGGAATTGCTATAGCTCCAAGTAGCCCTAATATTGTTTACGCAATTATAGAATCTAAAAAAAATGCACTTTACAAGAGTGAAGATGGTGGAGATAATTGGAACAAAATAAATGATAAAAGTGATATTGGTGGAAGGCCGTTTTATTACTCTGAGATTTATGTTGATCCACAAAATGAAAATAGAGTATACTCAATTTTTACTTATGTAAATGTTAGTGAAGACGGTGGGAAAAATTTTAAACAATTAATGCCTGCATATAGAGTTTCAAATGGAGTTCACCCAGACCATCATGCTTGGTGGATACATCCAAAAAACGGAAAGTTTATGATAGATGGTAACGATGGTGGATTAAATATTACAAAAGATGGTGGTAAGTCATGGAGGTTTGTAGAAAATCTTCCAGTAGCTCAGTTTTATCATATAAATGTAGATAATGAGTATCCATATAACGTATATGGAGGTATGCAAGATAATGGGTCATGGAGAGGACCAGCTTATGTTTGGAAAGATCAGGGAATTCGAAATTCTTATTGGCAAGAAATTTCATTCGGAGATGGCTTTGATGTTGTTCCTGATAAAGATGATTCTAGATTTGGATGGACGATGAGTCAGCAAGGTTATGTTAGTAGATACGATTGGAAGACTGGTGATAATTACAGTGTACAGCCAACGCACCCTGATGGAATTACAGATTTAAGATTTAACTGGAACTCTGCAATTAATATTGATCCATTTAACAATAATACTTTATACTTTGGTAGTCAATTTGTTCATAAATCTAATGATAAAGGTTTAACATGGGATATTATATCTAGTGACCTTACTACAAATGATCCGAAAAAATTAAAACAAGCAGAAAGTGGTGGATTAACAATGGATGCAACTGGAGCTGAAAATCATTGTACTATACTAGTTATTGAGCCTTCAGAAGTAGAGAAAGATATGCTATGGGTCGGAACCGATGACGGAAGAGTTCATTACACTCTAGATGGAGGTGGAACATGGACTGAGGTTAGTAAAAACATTAAAGACTTACCTAAGGGTAGTTGGATCCCTCAAATTAAAGCTTCAAAAATAAATAAAGGAGAAGCTATATTAGTTGCTAATGACTATAGAAGGTTTAATTATGAACCTTACGTCTATAGAACAGTAGACTATGGTAAAAAATGGTCAAGAATCGTTGATGGTGATGACGTTAAGAGTTATGCCCTTTCAATAATTCAAGATAAAAAATCACCAAATCTATTATTTCTCGGAACAGATGATGGGTTATATTTATCCATTGACAATGCTAATAGTTGGATAAAATGGAATAAAGGTTTTCCAACTGTTCCTGTCAAGGATTTAGTCATACAAGAAAGAGAAAATGACCTAGTCATTGGAACTTTCGGAAGGTCAGCTTGGGTTATAGATAACATTAATCCATTAAGAGAATTGGCTCAAAATAAAGCATTACTAAACAATAAGATTAAGTTATTTAAGCCTTCAACAGCTGTTCACGCTGCTTATCAACAACCAACAGGCACTAGGTTTGGTGGTGATGCGATGTACAATGGTGAAAACAGAAAGGCTGGAGCATTAATTTCATATTATTTTAATGCCAAAAAAGATAATGATACATTAAATAAAGAATCTAAAGATAGTTTGTATTTAAATTTTTATGATGGAGAGAAACTAATTAGAACATTAAAGAAAAAAGCTCCAAAAGAAAGTGGGTTTTATAGATGGACCTGGAGAATGGATGAAAAAGGTAAACAGAGACCTTCAAGAACAATTCGAAAGAAAAAATTTGAGTCTGGCGGAGTGAGTGTAAAGCCAGGTAATTATAAGATAGAACTTAGCTACTCTGATAAAATATCAAATTCAAGTATTGATATCATAAATGATCCTAGAATAGAACAGAACCCTAATAGTGATGATCTATATAATTCTTTAAAAGAATTAGATGAATTATTACAAAGATCTGCAGATATTGTAGAACAATTAGTCGAAAGTAAAAATACAGCAACTACTATAAAAACTAGATTAAATAAATTAGATAAGAAAAAATTTAAAGAAAATGTAGATTTATCTAATACTATTGTAAAAGAAATTGATGATTTAATAGCGCTATTCTTAGGAGGAATTGATAAAAGACAAGGAATAACAAGAAATCTAGAGAGTAATATTCAGCAGGAAATATACAAGGCATATTCTTACATTAGCTCTAGACCAAGTGGAAACACAATAACTGAAAAAAATCTAATGACTCATGCAGTAAATTCATTGGATAAAGCAGTAAAGTTGGTAAATTTGTTTTTTGATAATAAATGGAAGGATTATAGCAATCAAATAGATAAATTAGAGTATTCAGAATTTAAAGAAATAAAACAATTTTAATAAATATGAAAAATAAAAAAAACTCAAATAAATACCTCGTAGCTTTCCTAATTGGAATTACAGCTGTTGTTTATAGTTGTTTTTCACCTGTAAAAAAAGATAATACTATAAATCCAACTAATGAAATAACTATACTCTTAGATGAAAAAAATAGTAGTGGAGTTAGTGGTGAAGTAAATTTTACTGAAGAAAATAATATCATTTCAATGACATCAACAATTTCTGGTCTTACAGTTGGAAGCCACGCTATTCATATACACATGAAAAGTGATTGTTCATCAGATGATGGAAAGTCAGCTGGTGGACACTGGAACCCAACAGCTAAAAAGCATGGTGCTTGGGGAGATTCAGAGGGGTATCATAAAGGTGATATAGGAAACTTTGTAGCTGATGAAAATGGAAATGCAAGTATTAAGTTCGAAACTGAAGAGTGGTGTATAGGATGTGATGATGAAAACAAAAATATTATCGGCAAAGCAGTAATTATTCATCAAGGAGAAGATGATATGACTTCTCAACCTAGTGGTGCAGCTGGTTCAAGAATTAGTTGTGCAGGTATAATAAAATAAAATATGGGATTAACAAACAACGATGTTTTTAAAAAACTTAGAGTAGCTCATAAGTTAAGAGATGATGATATTATAAAGATTTTTACACTTGTAGATTTTAAGGTGTCTAAGAGTGAATTAAATGCTTTTTTTAGAAATGAGAATCATCCAAAATATGTGGAGTGTGGCGATCAAATGTTAAGGAATTTTCTTAATGCTTTAATAATTCATCTCAGAGGGCCATTACCTGCTAAAAAATAATTACCATTTTCTCTTTTTATCTAATTCGCTGATGTTTTTCAACTCATGTTTTGAAATAACTTTTGAGAATGAGGGATGTTGCTCTATAGCAAATTCAATTTTTTTTATGATATCTTCCGTAGAATCATTATCGTAATCAATATCTAGAGCTTCTTTAATTTCCATAGATTGAAGAATGTTTTTTTTCTTTATTCTTAATCCTTTCTTATCAAAAGATCTTCTAAAACCATCTATTACTATAGGGATAACAATTGGCTTGTATTTTTTAATAATAAAAGCTGTACCTTTTCTAATAGGTTTATACGGAGTAGTTGTGCCTTGAGGAAAAGTAATAACCCATCCATCATCTAAGGCTGTGCCTATTTTAGAAATATCACTCATTTTAACTTGTCTCTTAACATCCTCACCTTTACTTCTCCAAGTTCTTTCAATACTTACTGACCCAGCATAAGCTAATATTTTAGGGAGTAACCCTGATGTCATTGTTTCTTTTGCAGCAATAAAATATAAATTAAGTTTAGGGTGCCATAGATACCCTACATTTTTAATAGAATCAACTCTACCTTTTAAACTAGCATTAAAAACATGAAACATAGACACTACATCAGCAAAATAGGTTTGATGATTGGATATAAATAAAACATTTCTATCCGGTAAATTTTTAATGATTTCAGATCCTTCAATCTTTAACTCGTTAAACCCTCGAAACCTTCTGTGAGATAGAGTACCAAGAATACGGATTAACCATTTCTTTACGTATAAAATATGACCAAAAGGATTTCTTTTTAAAAGACCCACTTATATATAAAATTTAATAATGCTAAGTTAGCAAAAGTTAAATGACATTTTTGATTAAATCTTTAATTTCAGAGAGCATCATTGCTGTAGCTCCCCAAACATTATAACCGCCCAATTTAAAAGAAGGAACAAGTCTGTGTTCATTATCATACAACTCGCTAAGTTTATCTGGAACTGAAATGGATATTTGATTTATTTCAGAATTAAGCAAGGCGTCTAAATCAATAGTAATAACTTCCTTGACTTCTATATCATCTTTAATAAATAATGGTTGATAATCAATATAAGCCAAAAAGGGATTTACATCAAAATTACTAGGAGGTATAAATAAACGTTCTAGCTCTCTTATTAATGATGTTTTATCAACTCTTATTCCTATCTCTTCAAATGTTTCTCTAGACGCTGTACCGAACATAGTTTTATCACTCACCTCTACCCTACCACCAGGAAAACCTACTTGATTAGAATGAACACCATTATAAGTGTTTCTTAAAATAAGAATAAGCCTCATAGAGCTATTCTCATCAGGGTAAAGTAAAGCTATAACAGCAGCTTTTTTGGAATTTATTTTGGTTTTTTGATATAATTTAATAAAGTCTTTCCTAAAACTAGGTGCGAGTTTAAGTTGTGATACTTTTGAATTTAAATTAGTTAACTTTAACTTTGGTATAATCTGCTTAAACTCTGTATAATTCATTTTAAATAACAAATGAGATTAATATATATTATAATAACTTTCACATTAATATTTTCTTGTAATGAAAAAGACAAGGTAAATATAAACACTACTTTAAAAAAAAAATTTGCTAACAATTCTAATAAAATTATAAAAGAGATTCCTGAAATTACAGTTGATTTTATTCTAAATGAAAAAAATTCTATGGATTTTTTCTTAGAGTACGATAAAATTCATAAAGAAAACGTTGTAGAGTTAGATACAGATATGGGGAAAATTGAGATAACACTATTTAATGAAACTAGATTTCACAGATCAAATTTCTTGTATTTATCAAAAAAAAATTATTTCAAAAGTACTCAGTTTTATAGAGTTATAAATAATTTTATTATTCAAGGTGGTAATAGTGACAATAGAAAAATTTCTAAAAAAAGAAAAAAAATTGGAAAGTACCTCCTACCGGTAGATAATAATCATGGGTTTAAACACTCAAGAGGAATGGTTAGCATGCCAAGCAGTAAAATAAAAAACCCTCACAAACTTGCTTCTCCTTATGAGTTTTTTATAGTCCAAAATAAATCAGGCGCACACTTTTTAGATGGCGATTACACTATTTTTGGTAAAGTAACCAAAGGAATGGATATAGTTGATAGGATTGCAGCAGTGAATACTGATAATATGGATTGGCCAATAAGTAATATTTTTATTAATAATGTGAAGGTGATCAAATGACTGTTACTCAACTAAAATATATAATAACATTAGAGAGAACTAGAAACTTCACTAAAGCAGCCATTATATGTGAGGTATCACAACCTACATTAAGCATGCAAATTCAAAAATTAGAAGATGAATTAAAAGTTTGTATTTTCGATAGAACTAAAAAACCTATTGAATTGACGAAGGTTGGTTCTGCAATTATTAATCAGGCAAAAAGAACAATAATAGAATTTAACAAAATTAAAGAGGTAATAATTGATAAAAAAGAAGTTCTAAAGGGTGGGTTTATTTTTAGAAGTTTTAAAAACTAGAGTCTTATTTTTAATGACCAAGTAAAACTAAACTCAGAAACTTTAATATTATCAGAATCAAATCCAGTAGACTTAAGTTCAATTATTCCTTTATTGTTATCTTGATTTAGAGAATTAATTAAGTCTTGTATTTTCTTTCCTTCATTACATTGAAAAATTATTTTACCTGTAGCCTTTTTATAAAAAGAGGATTTATTCTCAACCACTAACATAGAAACATTCTGTCCACTCTGATTAATGATTTTTATTAAAAGAGATCCTGTCGTTAATTCTGCAGCCATACCTTGTGAAGCCCAAAAAATTGATTTGTATGGGTTTTTATTAAACCAAGAATGCTTAATTGAAACTACTGATTTTGAAGAATCTATAGAATTAAGTCTTACTCCACAAAAGAATGCGGAAGGAAGTTTAAAAAATAGAAAAAAAGTATATTTTAAAGAATTCATATGAGTTATAATGATGCTAAATATCTTTCAGCATCTAATGCAGCCATGCAGCCAGTTCCAGCAGCAGTAATTGCTTGTCTATATACATGATCAGCCGCATCACCAGAAACAAAAACACCTGATATATTTGTTTTACTTGAACCTGGCTCATTAACTATATATCCTGTTTCGTCCATATTTAAATATGGTTTAAAGATGTCTGTATTGGGTGTGTGACCAATAGCTACAAAAAATCCAGTAATAGGAATATTAGTCTCTTTTTCAGACTTATTATTTCTAACTAAAACGGAATTTACAACCTGACCATCACCAATAACCTCTACAGTTTCTGTATTAAAAAGAATATCTATATTTTCTGTTTTTTTTACTCTCTCTTGCATGATTTTTGAAGCTCTGAACTCGTCTTTTCTTACAAGGATTGTAACTTTATTACATAACTTAGATAAGTAATGAGCCTCTTCACAAGCTGAATCACCTGCTCCAACAATAACTACGTCTTGTTTTCTGTAAAAAAACCCATCACAAACAGCACAAGCTGAAACACCTCCGCCTAGTTTTAAATATTTTTGCTCAGATTCTAAGCCTAAGTATTTAGCAGAAGCACCAGTAGATATAACAATAGTCTCACATTCAATTTCTTCATTATCGTTAACCCAAACTTTTAAACCATCTTTAAAGTTAACTTTTGTAACCCATCCACTCCTAACATCTGTTCCAAATCTTTCTGCTTGTTTCTGCAATTGAATCATCATCTCAGGACCAGTAATTCCGTCTGGATAACCAGGGAAATTCTCAACATCATTAGTGGTCGTTAATTGCCCTCCAGGTTGAATTCCTTGGTATAATACGGGGCTCATATTAGCTCTTGCGGCATAAATAGCTGCTGTATATCCGGCTGGACCAGAACCTATAATCAAACACTTGATTTTTTGAGAATTAGATTTCATAATTATAAATTAAATCTTAATTATACAATAATTTAGTCGGGGTGGCAGGATTCGAACCTGCGACCTCCGCGTCCCAAACGC
>TARA_B110000503_G_scaffold58587_1_pt1 | contig 60106 bp, 45 predicted proteins | sample TARA_B110000503 | Tara Oceans TARA_B110000503 (sample SAMEA4397472) | marine metagenome | biome: Polar Biome; feature: [SRF] surface water layer (ENVO:00010504); material: water (ENVO:00002006), including particulate matter (ENVO:01000060) such as... | depth 5 m | reverse complement strand
CCCAAAATAAATTTAGGCAATGGAATGAATTCAGCCCGTCGATAAATCTCATCAAGCGCCGAAATACTATCAATATTGGCCAGAAATTGAGCTTTTACATCAATCCCAAATGTATTGAAAGGCTTTAGCGAAATATTCTTTTCTATGACCATATCAGGGTTAATTTAAAATAACGCAGTCCAAGAACCCAATTATTGACGTACATAAAAAACATTTCCACCCACGATGGTCATTTCCACTTTAGTTTTCAGAATCTCTGCTTCCTCAACGGTCAAAATATCTTGATCAAGTATAGTGAAATCTGCTAGTTTACCTACCTCAATAGTCCCTTTTATATTTTCCTCAAAAGCACCATAAGCCGCATCAATAGTATACGATCTCAACGCCTGAAGTCTCGACATTTTCTGTGAGGGTTCGTAACCGCCCGTTGGATTGCCTGCCAACGTCTTTCTTGATACAGCGGCATAAAATGAAGCAAGTGGATTGATCGGTTCAACAGGCGCGTCAGAACCATTAACGATTGGCGTACCTTGATCTAATAATTTCTGCCAAACGTAGGCCCCTTCTTCAATTCTTTCTTGACCTAATCGATCAATCGCCCATGGACGATCTGATGCCATATGGATGGCTTGCATGGCGGGAATTACCCCTAATTCCTTAAACCTAGATAGGTCCTCTGAGTTAATATGCTGTGCATGTTCTATTCTAAAGCGGCTGTCTTGCTTTCTTTGAGGAAATACTTCAAATGCACGTTCGTAGATATTAAGAACCTCTCTATTACCGCGATCCCCTATTGCATGTGTACAGACCTGAAAGCCCGCCTCGGCCGCAAGTAAGGTAATTTCCATCAACTCTGCAATGGGTCTAACATTATGACCAAACTTACCAGGCGCATCTGCATACTCCTCCAATAGCCAGGCTCCTCTCGAGCCTAATGCACCGTCTGAATAAAGTTTGACTGCCCGAATAGTCAATCGATTTAAAGAATCAATATAAATCCCTTTTTTGAAAAATTCCTCGATTAAAGGTCTATCTGATCCACTAAGCATCACATAAAGTCTGATTTTAAGTTCCTCTTTCAATGCCAATTGCTGATATAAGCTCACCCAAGACGTAATAGACCCCGCCTCATGAAAACTGGTGATCCCGTTTTCTAAAATATGCTCGATTGCCAATTTTAAAGATTTCTCAAGCCACTCAGTGCTTGATACAGGGATTGCCAAACCCACTAAATCCTGAGCCGTCTCGTTAAAGATTCCTGTAGGGTTTCCATCAATACCTCTGAATACCTCACCCCCTTTGGGATCCTCTGTTGATGATGAAATGTTGGCCAACGCCATAGCCTTGGCATTAGCCAACGCCAAATGACCACTTGCATGAATGAGATAAACGGGGTAATCGGGAACGGCTTCGCTTAATAAATTATGAGAAGGAAAACCCTTAAACATTCCCTCTGGACTTACCTTCCATTTTTCTTGATGCCAACCTCTCCCAATAATCCAACTACCTTCTGGTAGCTTTTTTGACTGCAACACTACCCTCTCAACGATCTCTTCATAACTAGTTGCCCCCATTAAATCTAGATCCATCAAATTTGCACCAATATCCATAATATGCGCGTGCCCCTCAATAAACCCTGGATACATGCTCTTACCTTGCAAGTCAATCAATTCAGTCTCCGAACCAGCATCCGCTATCAGCTCTTTGTAATGCCCCACCTTCCAGATAACACCCTCCTTAATTGATACGGCTTCTACCTTCTCATTAAGCGAATTAACGGTGTAGATATGACCATTAAAAATAATTTTATCGGCACGTTCACTTATTTGACAACCTAATAAAGAGATTAGTAAAAAATTACAAATAATAAAATATTTCTTCATTTTAATAAATTTATAGATTCAAATCTACACCGTTTTCAACAATCCTGAGGGACAACTCACAACGAGAATAAAACTTCCCTGTAAACTAAGAGACCAAAACTTATTTTTTTTAATATTATCAGTATATTTGCGCTCCATTCGAATGAATGGGTATTGAAACAAAGTATCAATATATTCTAACACTAATCTTGCATGGAAGCCCTTAACATGTAAGCGTACTTAAAAGGGTACTATATTATGTCAAAAAAAGAAGAAGAAAAAAATCTTCCAAAAGAACCAACAGCTGTTAAAGCAAAAAAACCTGCTGCTGTGAAAAAGGCGCCCGCTGAAGATTTACTAGATTCCATCGAAGATAGTTCTGAGGCATTAAAGGTTAAAAAAGTTATAAAGGTCAAAAAAGAACCTGTAGAAAAAATATTAGAAGAAGAAGAAGAAGGAGTAACGGCTCTTCCAAATCTTGAGACCGATGAAAAAGAGGAAGAAGAGGAAGAAATTGTTGTCTTTGAAACTAAAGTGAAATCTGTTAAGGCTGAAAAAACAGTAGAAGTTGCTCCACAAACGTGGGAAGAATTTGAAGCACAAGGTCAAACTGGATATTCAGATAAAGAAAGAGAAGATCTTGAAGCGCTTTATGGTGGAACCGTCAATATTATCACTGAAAAAGAAGTAATAAAGGGTACGGTAGTGGCTTTGACTGACCGAGAAGTGATTGTAAACATAGGATTCAAATCCGATGGTATCGTTTCGCGTTCTGAATTTAGAGATGTTGAAAATCTAAAAGCAGGTGACGAAGTTGAAGTGTATATTGAAGAGCAGGAAAATGCTACTGGTCAGTTGGTCTTATCAAGAAGAAAAGCCAAAATAGTCAAAGCATGGGACAATATTCAAAAAGCACTTGATGAAGATATCGTCATTGATGGTATGGTCAAAAGAAGAACTAAAGGAGGATTGATCGTTGATATTTATGGCGTTGAAGCATTCCTACCAGGGTCTCAAATTGATGTAAAGCCTATTCGTGATTTCGATGTATTTGTTGGAAAGAAAATGGAAGTAAAAGTTGTCAAAATCAATTATACAAATGACAACGTAGTGGTATCACACAAAGTGCTTATCGAAAAAGATCTAGAAAAGCAAAAAATAGAAATTTTAAATAATCTTGAAAAAGGTCAAGTACTTGAAGGCGTCATTAAGAATATGACGAATTTTGGTGTATTTATTGATTTGGGAGGTGTTGACGGATTATTACATATCACCGATATTTCATGGGGCCGTATCAATCATCCCGAAGATGTACTTTCTTTAGATCAAAAAGTAAATATTGTTGTGCTTGACTTTGATGATGAAAAGAAACGTATCTCCTTAGGTATGAAGCAATTGACATCCCATCCATGGGACTCACTCGCTGCTGATATTGAGATAGGGTCAAAAGTAACAGGTAAGATTGTAAATGTTGCCGATTATGGGTCCTTCTTGGAAATTATCCCAGGTGTGGAAGGATTAATACACGTAAGCGAAATGTCATGGTCACAGCATCTTAGAAATCCTCAAGACTTCATGTCTATTGGGGATATGAAAGATGCCGTTGTTCTCACAATTGATCGTAATGAGCGCAAAATGTCGTTGGGTATTAAGCAGTTATCAGAAGATCCTTGGACAAAACAAGATTTGTTAGTCAAATATGCGGTCGGAACACAGCACACCGGTATTGTTAGAAATCTCACCAACTTTGGTTTATTTATAGAGTTAGAAGAGGGAATTGATGGCCTCGTACACGTATCTGATTTAAGTTGGACAAAGAAAGTCAGACACCCATCAGAATTTGTTAAAATTGGCGAAGAACTTGAAGTGATCGTAATGGAGCTTGATAATAATAACAGAAAGCTTGCACTAAGTCATAAGCATCTTGAGGCCAATCCTTGGGATAACTTTGAATCTTTATTTACAAGAGGTTCTATCCATAAGTGTACCATCATTAGTAAAAATGATCGTTCTGCTGTCCTTGAGTTACCTTATGGTCTGGACGGAACCTGTAGTATCAAAAACCTGACTAAAGAGGATGGTTCAGAGGCCGGTGAAAGTGAGACTTTAGATTTCAGAGTAATCGAATTCGCTAAGGATGACAAACGTATCCTTTTAACCCATACCGGGAGTTGGAAAGAAGGAGAAAAAATGCCCGCTGAAACGGCTAAACCAAAGGCGACTAAGTCCAACAAAAGTGAAAAGGTCGTTTCTGATTCCGCAAAGTCTACACTCGGTGATATAGAGGCCTTATCTTCTCTTAAAGAAAAAATGGAAGATGGCGCTAAAAATGAAAAGAAGAAAGCTGCAGCAAAAAAAGCAGCCAATGATGCTAAAGCGTAGTATTTAGTATTGTGCTAAAACAGATCCTATGAACGTATTTTGTAATAAGCTCGCTTATAGGATTTGTTTTATTTAATTTATTGATCTTAAAAACTAAGGTTCCGTGGCCGAGTGGCTAGGCAGAGGTCTGCAAAACCTTTTACGGCGGTTCGAATCCGTCCGGAACCTCTTTAGAGTAAAAAGCCCATCAAAATGATGGGCTTTTTTTTTGGGAATATACCTAATGATACCCGCCCCATTTCGCACTTTTGATAAGGTCGATGCCAACATTGATGAATTCAATTAGATTATCAATCTTTTAATAAGATAGTACCTGTTAGCCTGAGATCTTTAGGCTAATATTTTATAGAGACGCGCAAAAAAAACTTCCTCTAGGAAGGTGTTTTACAAGCCACTAGTTCTCAATTAATGCGCCAATGGCTCAAAAGAATGCATTTCATCATTTACTATCTTTAATTACTCCGTTAACTTGGTCAGATAATCTGAGCTCATTAATTGCTGCATGCCCTCCATATCCACCTAGTATAGTATTACCATGCAACTCATATCATTGATTTTCACGGGGATTGTTTTTGTTTTCATCACACATGGCTGCTCTTTCTTTGTGGCTGTCAAATTCTTTTTTCCAATCATTAAAATTGGTAACAGATACTTTCAATACTCAATTCATTACTTTAATGGTTAATAATATCAAATGAAAAAAAGTGCTTGTTAAGGAAGAGCGTACCTGAAAAAAATCAATTAAGCCTTACAAGAACATCACTCATTCCCCCTTGCTGTGTCCGCAATTACTTGATAATCAATTAGATAATGACTTTAAAGTTCTCTACCATAGTTACTTCTTCAAAAGTAAAATCGTTAAAGTAAATCTTCAGAAAGTACTGTTAATTCAAGAAAATGTAAAACTTTAACCAATATCACGAAGGGTTGTTTGCAAAAAAAAGCGGCGCCTTTGTGGGCGTCGCTAAAACTAAAATCATTTTGATTAATTTCCAGTATCCAATTTTTCTAACGATGACATTGATTGGGGTGAACTAAGTTCTGGCAAAAAAGTCATTTCATACGAACTCCTACCATACATCTCTAACGATGATTCGAAATCTTTAATATCCTCATCATAGGCCTTATCGCCAAAGAGTTCATTGTATTTTTCATAAACCTTAGTCCATTCCTCATTATTATCACTGGCCAACTCAGCATAATTCTTATGTCCAAAAACAATATTTACTGTATTCCCATCGCATCCTGAAGCACACGCCCAAACCTCCATGAAAATATCAACCCCTGCACTTTTAATGGCCTTGGCTACATTTAATCTAAATCTCCAAAACTTATCTTCCATTTCTCCTTGATAATTATAGGTAATGACTCTTCTAAGTGGCTTATCAAATGGACTAACAGTGACGTTAGAAGCTTCCTTACCGTACGACCAACGCTGTGATAGCGTATTGGTATGAATGGATCCTAGCAATTCCTGCCAGTAGGCATTTCCTACGGCATCATCCGAATCAAACGCGGCTAATTCATCTTCATATCTAATCCTAGAAAACTCACCTGAGTGTGGGCCAGTATTAATCATGAAAGTGAAATATCTAATGTGACCTTCCTTTGAATTATAATTCTTAGTTTTCTTTTTTACACCTTCAATAAATTTATCTTCCATACCTCTATCTACTTTGAGATAGCGAACATTAATGACCTGAGCATAGCTTCCAGTCATTATAAACAGTGCCAAGACTGCAGTGAATAATTGTTTCATTTTTATTTATGATTAGTTGTGAATAAAAATAAATATACCGATTTTCTAATTTAATTGAAACAAATTGGCAAATTACAAAAATTAAGTTTCTTAATCATGAAGCCTTGAAACTACATTAAACCGCAAGCTCAGCTTTCTTGATTCATTCAAATTAAAAGCCATTATCATCCGATTAATACCATTTTGATATACTTTCTATGGCTAAATGCTCACAATTTAATCTTATTTTTGAACCTATGAATAGGTCCATTTTTATAGTAGCCCTACTACTCCTTCCCTTTATAGGAAAAGGACAGAACTTCATGGCCTGGCAGTTAAATGATCGATATTTTAGCCTTTCGCTGGGAACTGGCCAGACCAAGTATTTTGGTGAATTAAACACTCAAAATAAACGCCAAACTGACTTTAGCCATGGAACCTTATCTTTAGAAGCCCGTCTATGGACTAAAATAAGTGCCCGCACAACGATTGGATTTTATCAGATACGTGGAGATGATCAAAAGGCAGCCGACCAAAGTTGGGAAAAAGAACGAAACCTTTCCTTTGAAAGTAATAATTGGGAAATGAGTATTCAAGGTGTCTATTTTTTCAGGAAATATGCTGGTATATATAACAATCGATGGAAATTTGATCCATATAGTACGCTTGGCATGGGCATAACAACCTTTGACCCATATACCTATTTAATGGTTCAAGAAAACGGCAAAGAAATTAATGCCAAATATAGTCTTCGTGATTATCAGACAGAAAATATTAATTATAACAAAATAGCCCTAATCATTCCCGTAGGCCTAGGTTTAAAAATGAAAATCACGCCTTTTATAAATTTCAATTTTGAATTGGCCTACCGATACAGTTTTACTGATTACCTTGATGATGTTTCTACCTCCTTTCCTGAATTTATAGATAATAAAAGCATTCAGTATCAATTATCTAATCGACGACGGGAAAATTATACAGAAAATGAAGACGCATGGAACACTTTAATTCCAGGTGCTCCAAGAGGCAATTCCAAAACCAATGATCAATACTTATTTTATTCTTTTCAATTAGAAGTATTCTTGACTGGAGGAAAGGGTAAAATGTTCAAAAGATCTTAGTAAATGGCGCTGTTAACTACTGAGTGAAAATTATTAGTTAAAGTCACTAACTTGCCAATTATAAACACCACATTCTTGTTTATAATAGAGAAAAAATAATAGATTTAAAAAGCTATAAGACATCCCAATGAAACTCATCAAATTTGTATTTTCCTTAACCTTTACCATCGTGTTAATTGGCATACTAAATAGGCCAATGATGGGGGCCCCTTCATTAGGTGAATTTTTAAATCCACAACGAGGGTTTTGGAGGAATTCGGAAAAAGAAATCATTCAACTCCCTTCTGAAATTGAAATAGAAGGGCTTCAAGAAGATGTTAGTATCAAATTTGATGAATTATTGATACCCCACATTACGGCAAAAAATGATTACGACTTATACTTTGCTCAAGGCTATGTAACTGCTTATCATAGACTCTGGCAGATGGATTTTTACTCAAGGGTTGTGATGGGAAGAGTCTCCGAAATTGTTGGTGAAAGGGCACTTGAATTTGATCGTCTGCAAAGAAGAATTGGGCTTAAGGATATGACTTTGAAATTTCATGAGGAATTGATGCGAAATGACGAACTAAGCGTATTGGTTATCGCTTACACAAACGGTGTGAATAAATACCTGTCAACGTTGGACCCAGGAGACTATCCTATCGAGTTTAAGCTATTAAATTATGGACCAGAAGAATGGACGACCCTCAAGACCTGCATGGCCTATGCCCTACTCTCAAGCACCTTATCTCGGGGTGAATCTGACCTCGAAAACACAAACGCTCGAGAACTCTTTGGAGATAAAATGTTTGGCCTTTTATTTCCGGAAAATTCAAGTAATATTGATCCTGTTATACCCAAGGATACTGAATTTAATTTTTCTCCCACATCGATACCCCAAATCCCTGATGTATTACAACCAGGAAATTCTATAAAAACGACTATCTCGAAACAAAATCCGCTCAATGGAAGTAATAATTTTGCCATAGACGGGACCAAATCAAAATCTGGACATTCGCTATTGGCAAACGAGCCTGATCTCGAACTGACACTACCATCTATCTGGTATGCCAGTCATCTTACGAGTCCTACCATGAACGTCATGGGTGTAACTGTACCTGGTACCCCGGTCATTCTTATAGGATTCAATGATTCAATTGCTTGGGGGGTGACCAACTCACCCCGCGATCAAGTTGACTGGTATGCCGTTAATTTCAAGGACAGTCTGAGAAAAGAATATCGATACAATAATCAATGGTTTAAAACAGAGATGGTAATTGAACATTTTGTCGTGAAAGACGCGGAAAGTTTCAATGACACCATCATTAAAGTGCATCAAGGACCTGTTGTTTATGACCGAAATTTTTTAGGTGATAATATGAAAGCAAATTATGCAATGCGATGGATTGCCCATGATCAAGCAACCACTTTCAAGGCCATGTTTCAATTCAATAAAGCAAAAAATTATAGCGATTTCGAAGAAGCATTGAGGTATTTCACAGGCCCGCCTCAAAATGTGATTTTCAGCGACACTAAAGGTAATATTGCCCTAAATTTACCAGGAAAATTCCCAGTAAAATGGCCAGGTCAGGGGAAATTCCTGCAAGACGGATCAGACCCGAGAACTGAATGGACGTCCTATATTCCTTTTGAACATAGACTTCAAGTCTTCAACCACCCGCAAGGCTTTTTGAGCTCTGCGAATCAATTTCCGGTGGACCCCGGCACTTACCCTTACTACATCTATGCTAATTCCTATGAGTATTATAGAAATAGAAGGATTAATGATCGTTTGGAGCGCATGAATAATATTACTCCTCAAGATTTAATGAACCTTCAAAATGATAATTTCAATTATATCGCATCAGAAATATTACCTTTTATATTAGCTAAAATTGACACCAACTCCTTATTAAATGAAGAAATAATATTTTTTAATGAGCTCGTGAAATGGGATTATTTCAATGAGCCTTCTTTAAATGCACCAAGCAACTTTGAATTATGGTATGATATCCTTTTTAAGGAACTATGGGATGAATTTGATACGATAAGCATATCCATTGATAAGCCCAATGTTTATACAACCAGCTTATTGATAAAAACAGACAGTTTATTGCCCTTTTACGACAGATTATCAACACCTCAAACAGAATCCTTACCCGATCTATTAAGATTAACTTTTAAATTGGCCGTTGACTCTCTCGAGAGTTGGAAGAAAGAAAATGATAAAGATGAAAGCTGGGCTAATTTCAAAGGAACTGATATTAATCATCTTATAAATCAATTTTCATCTTTCAGTGTACACAACGTCAATATTGGGGGTAATCACAATATCGTAAATGCCGCTAGTAAACGTCACGGACCTTCCTGGAGAATGATTGTAGACATGGATTCAAGCGGAGTAAAGGCCTACGGTGTGTATCCTGGAAGCCAAACCGGAAATCCAGGTAATACGAGCTATGGACAAATGATTAAGCCATGGGCAGAAGGCAGATATTTTGAACTGAATTTTGGTGGGAATCCCCTTTTAGCAGAAGAAATCATTTATGAACTACAGTTAACAACTAAAAAATGAAATTTATATTCAAAATAGTCCTAATAGCCCTGTTTTCATATTTACTACCATTCTACCTTCCTTGGTGGAGCATATCCATTAGCGCTGGTATCATCTGTTTTTTAATACCCCAAAGAAGTTTTGATAGTTTCAATTCTGCCATTATCGGTTCCGGCTTGACATGGCTTACAATGACTTACCAGATTGATCAAAATACTAACTCCTTTTTATCAACAAAAATTGCATCCTTAATGTCCCTCTCAGATCCAATCATATTGATTTATCTAACAGGAATTATTGGCGCTTTAATAGCCGGTTTTGGAGCCCTAACCGGAAATACCCTACGCGTACTCATAACCAAAAATAAGAAATCAAATAGCGTTTATATCTCCTAAGGCACTCTCTCTAAGTTCGACCTATCTTTTATAAAAGAATCAAACATGTTCATATGCCTGTATATAAACAGGTTTTTATTGATCCCTGATTCCAAACCACCTTATTATATTGGAAAATAAGAGGATTTAAATACTTATTAAATATGCTTTTCAAAGGAGATTGAACTAATACTGGCGTTATAGAATAACTAAAATTCCTTGACAATAAATCGAAATAAAGGTGTCCTTTTAATTGCATATATTTATAGCTTTTCAAACGCTCAAAATGGATATATTTAATGGTCAAGGAGTCATAGAGTTCAGTAAAAGCTTCCAAACTGAACTTGACTGCAAGAAATATTTGGCAGAAATCAAATGGAAAGATGGATACACCTGCCGAAAATGTGGGCATAAGGGTAGTCAAATTAGAAAGGATTATGCGCGCACTTGTAATAAGTGCAGCGACACAGAAAGTGCAGGAGCAGACACCATGTTTCATAAGCTTAAATTTGGGCTTTTAAAAGCCTTTCATATCTGTTTTGAGATGAGTACGAGCACGAAAGGGCTCTCTGCCATGTATGTTGCCAAGCGCTATGAGATTAATCGTAAAACAGCGATGAACTTTATGCATAAAGTCCGTGAGGCAATGAAATCCAGTGAAAATCATCCCATGCAGGGTGAGGTTCATGTGGATGAGTTTGTAGTAGGTGGCCAAGAAGCGGGACATACCGGAAGAAGCTATGGCGGTAACAAAAAGAAAGTAGTATGTGCTGTGGAGCTGACTGAGGAAGGGAAAGTAAAACGGTTTTATGCCCTCAAAATCAAGGACTTCTCAGCCAAATCACTTCGACCTATATTTGACCAACACATTGACAAAGAAGCCCAAGTGGTCACTGACAAATGGAAAGGCTATCGGCCAATAGCTAAAGATTATACCATCAAGCAGATCTCCAGTGAATTAGGTCTGAATTTTAAGGCGATTCATACGATGATTCATCAAGTGAAGTCATGGTTGAGAACGACTTACTCCTGGGTAAGCAAAAGGCATATTGAACGCTATTTGAGCGAGTTTTCCTACCGAATTAATCGCTCCCAGAACAAAGACACCATCTTCAATAATCTAATCATCAGAATGGTAAAAGCAGATAAAATGTATATCTCAAATATGATATGATGTTAAGCGGACACCTCTATTCTTTTAAATAGGTTGAAAAAAATCATATTTTTTGTTAAAACGACTAATTCGCTTGCTTTTCAATTTCAATTATTGCAAACAATTTGCATATTGCGAATGGTTTAATAAATAATACCTTGATGTCAAAAGAATTAGCGATTGGAATAGATATCGGTGGAACGCTCACCAAAATTGGATTGGTGGATTTAGATGGAACCTTATTCGGCCATTTGGATTTCTCGACGAAAGGCTACCCTCAGGTGGATGATTATCTTTTAGAACTTAAAAGGAAGATAGAATCCTTGAAGGAGCAGCTCACTTTCAATTATGAAATCAAAGGCATCGGCATCGGTGCGCCCAATGCCAACTATTTCCGTGGTACGATAGAGCATGCTGCTAATTTGGAATGGAAGGGTGTGATACCATTTGTAGACAAAATCAAGAACCATTACCAAGTGCCTATCTACATTACAAATGATGCCAATGCTGCGGCTATTGGAGAGTTGATTTATGGGGATGCCAAAAACATGCGTGATTTTATAGTTATCACATTAGGAACGGGTTTAGGAAGTGGTATTTATGCTAATGGCGGCCTGATTTATGGGTTTGATTCCATGGCGGGAGAATTGGGTCATATTTCAATTGAAAAAAACGGACGTAAGGATGGTTTAGGAGTAAGTGGGGGTCTTGAAGCTTATGTTTCCTCGACAGGATTGAAACGTACAATATTTGAATTGCTTGCAAATTCAGTAAAAGAAAGTGAACTTAGAGATTATTCGTACAATAGTTTGCATGGAGAGATTATAACAAAAGCAGCCCAAGATGGGGATGAAATTGCCTGTGCCGCTTTCGAGATGACGGGTAAGATTTTAGGTGAGCAATTGGCCAATTTCGTAGCATTTTCGCATCCAGAGGCGATTTTTTTATTAGGGGGCCTTGCCAAGTCTGGAAAATGGATTTTTGAGCCAACCTTGCGACATATGGAAGAAAATCTTTTACCCTATTATAGGGGCAAAGTGAAGTTATTGCCGTCAGGGATGATGGATAAGAATGCGGCTATTTTAGGTGCCGCAGCCTTAGTTTGGGAGCAGCAAAAACCTGGGAAATTATAAAAAGAAACCTTTCACTTGCTATCATTGTTGATATGATAGTTAATCACATTAATAACTCATGAGACAAAAATTATTATTGATCCTATACGTTTCCATTTTTGCGTGCTCTAAGGCACAAGATAATGCAGCATATGTTGATGAATTATTGATTTTGGCTCCTTTGCCTGAGCATTCTGAAGTTTTGTTTGTGGCCATCACGTATCTTGAGCAATATCATTATCGAAAAATGCAGATAGATGACTCTTTGTCTTCTGTGATTTTTGATAATTATATAAATTCTTTGGATCCATCAAAGTCATTTTTACTTAAATCGGACATTGATTTTTTTGATAAATACCGCTATCAATTGGATGATGAATTGTCGACAAATGAGCTAAGTTTCGGCTTTCAATTTTTTAACTATTATCGAGATCGTTTGTTGCAGCGATATCAATCTATACCTGTAATACTAGAAAAAGGCTTTGATTTTGAGAAGGATGAGGTTTATGAAATTAGAGAAAACAAGGACTGGCATGATAGTTACGAAGCACTTGACGAAGAATGGCGTTTAATCATTAAAAGTCAAGCGTTAAATTTGATTTTGGCAAACAAGACTTATGAGGAAGCTAAGAAAATTTTACTGGATAGAAATGAAAGAAGAATTAAGGCGATTTACCAGAATAACAGCGAAGATGTTTTTCAAGTATATCTAAACGCAATAACCTCGATTTATGATCCTCATACCTCCTATTTCTCACCAGCGACCTCAGAAAATTTTCAAATCAATATGAGTTTATCATTGGAAGGAATAGGGGCTAGATTGGGACAGCAGTTGGATTACACTTACGTTGCATCACTAGTGCCTGGAGGCCCTGTTTTTAAGAGCAAAAAAATATTTGAAAACGATAAAATAATAGGTGTTGGACAAGGTGAGGATGGTGATTTTGAAGACGTCATTGGTTGGCGTCTGGATGATGTAGTATCAAAAATCCGTGGACCAAAAGGCACCGTGGTCAGGATCGTGATATTAGCAAAAGGAGATCTTAACGTTGCACCAGATACCGTTTTATTGGTAAGAGAAAAGATAAAACTAGAAGACGAATCTGCTAAGGGTGAAATGGTTATTTACACAGAGAATAAGGTAACCTACAACATCGGTGTAATCTCATTACCAAGCTTTTATATAGATTTTGACGATCGAAGTAAGGGTATTAAAAATTATAAAAGCACTACTAGAGATGTTAAACTATTACTTGACAGTCTTAATGGGCTAGGAATGGATGGATTGGTCATCGATCTTAGATACAACGGTGGTGGATCCTTGGATGAAGCCGTAGATCTGACAGGTTTATTTATACCCAATGGTCCTGTGGTTCAGGTCCGGAATACGGACGATAAAATCGAAGCATTGTATGACGATGATGACGATGAGATTTTTTACACGGGTCCTTTGGCGGTATTAACTAATCGTTATAGTGCCAGTGCTTCTGAGATTTTCTCTGGTGCCATTCAGGATTATAAAAGGGGGATTATTTTAGGGGAAAATAGTTATGGAAAGGGAACAGTTCAAAGCCTACTTGGACTTGAAAGACCCGTTTCCAATTATCTGGATCGGATGATTGCGATCAATCAATTCAACAACAATGATTTGGTGATTTTGAGAGATAAGTTGAAGAACAATGAAGTTTCATTGGGTCAACTTAAAATGACCTTAGCTAAATTTTATCGCGCTTCTGGTAGCAGTACTCAGAGATTGGGAGTTAAACCTGACATTGATTTCCCTGTCTATTATGATCCCGATGATTTAGGTGAAAGTTCTAGTCCTTCCGCTTTGCCTTGGGATGAGATCAAATCGGCATCGTTCCAGCCGACCAATGATGTGAGCGAGGTACTATTAGAGACGATACGCGTGCGGTATGCGCGGGATTTGAAGGAGGATCCGCAGTTAGTAGATTTGGTAAAAGACATCAACGACCAGAAACAAAAGATGGAAGAAACGCAATTATCGTTGAATCTTTCTAATCGTCAAAAAGAGGCTGATGATAACAGCGAAACTAAGAAAATGGATACCGTAATAGCCCAATCTGAATTGTCTTTTACGGAAAAGGATCGAGAGAAGATCACTAAGGATCCTTATCTGAAGGAATCGATTAAGTTGGTTGCTGAATGGATTAAATTCCCTTCGAAATAAAGGCAAAAAACGATTGCTGAAACACTTTTTTTGATGTTATCGCAAATAGCGCTCAAGATGTTGCTACTATGCTATAGAAAATGCATTTTTGTTTACCTTAATAAAAATAAAAATGGACGAACCCTATATCTCACCTGAGACAAAACTCAATGAACTCACCTTAAAGTCAATGGTAATAGGTGCGCTATTATCTGCAATACTAGGCGCTGCCAATGCCTATTTTGGATTGTTTTCCGGATTGACTGTTTCAGCATCTATACCCGCTGCTGTGATTTCTATGGCTATTCTTAAGGCCTTTAAAAATTCTAATATTCTTGAAAACAACTTAATTCAAACCGCAGCTTCGGCCGGAGAATCGCTAGCAGCGGGGGTAATTTTTACCATACCGGCGTTGGTCATTATGGGATACTGGGAGTCTTTTAATTATTTCGAAACGACAATGATTGCGATGTCAGGTGGAATTTTAGGGATCTTATTCACCATACCGCTTAGAAAGGCGTTAATTATAGATGAAAAGTTAGCGTTTCCAGAAGGAGTCGCTACTGCAGAGGTTCTCAAAACGGGTGAAAAGGGTGGGGATTCTATCAAATATTTGGTGATGGGTAGTTTGTTGGGTGGACTTTATAAATTTGGTTTTGAGGCCCTCAATTTGTGGAGTGGTCTTTTTGAAAAAGCTGTTTTATTAAAGGATAGATACTTTCTTTATTTTAGTCTCAATTTATCGCCTGCGTTGGTAGCTGTTGGATATATCGTCGGTCTTAATATTTCATTTTTAGTTTTTTTTGGAGGAGTCATCAGTTGGTATTTTGGTATCCCTATTTATATTTTGCTCAATGGCGCCCCAGAGGGCTTGTCAGCCTCGGAGCTAGGAGGTGCTATTTGGAGTTCACATATTCGCTATTTGGGTGTGGGGGCGATGATTATTGGAGGACTTTGGGCACTGATAGGATTGAGATTTGCATTAAAAAAAGCCTTTGTTGCCGGCGTTACTGCATTTAAAGAAGGAGGTCAAAAAGTATCAGAAACGTTAAGGACAGAACTTGATACGCCAATGTCTTGGGTCTTGATTGGAATTGGCGTCACGACTGTGCCGATTTTTTTTATTTATCTCACCATTATTGACGATGTCCCTGTGACTTTATTTATGACGGTGGTCATGGTTGTTGCTGGATTTTTATTTTCTGCAGTTGCCGGTTATATGGCGGGTCTTGTGGGATCTTCCAATAATCCCATTTCTGGTGTAACCATTGCCACTATCTTGACAACAGCCTTATTGTTGCTTTTGTTTATTGGCTCTAGTGATCCTGCCAAAGGGGCGGCAGGAGCCATTTTGGTAGGTGCGGTCGTGTGTTGTGCTGCTGCCATAGCTGGGGATAATATGCAGGATTTGAAAGCTGGGCATATTTTGGGTGCGACTCCTCGCAACCAACAAATCATGCAATTTATTGGCGTGTTTGCAGGGGCTCTTTTGATTGCACCGATATTAAATTTATTGTTAGAATCTAAAGGAATTGGCATTCCGACGATCGATCATCCGAATCCTTTGAGTGCACCACAGGCTACTCTAATGATGAGTGTTGCTGAAGGAATCTTTGGTGGTGATTTACCTTGGGGTATTATTTTTATGGGGGGCGTTATTGGGGTATTGATCATCATGGGGGATGAATATTTCAAGCATAAACAAAGTCAATTTAAAATGCCTGTTTTAGCGGTGGCGGTAGGTCTTTATTTGCCATTTGAGTTAGATGCATCTATTTTTTTAGGAGGAGTCATTGCCTATATGATTGATAGGGGGAATCAGAAAATAGGTAAAACGCCAGCTGTTGCTAGTGCATCGAACGCGGGACTATTAATCGCTTCGGGTTTAATAACGGGAGAGGCGCTCGTGGGTATCCTGATTGCCGTCTTAACGGCAGCTCAATTAAACTTCAGCTTGAGTGATGACCCTTTTGGCGGAAGTCTTCTTGGACTCCTGATATTGGCGCTTATTTTGACATATCTCTACAGCACTGTTTCCAAGCTTTCCAGAAAAGAATAGTTATAATTCGCTTTGTAATAGATCACCACTTAGTTGTAATAATCCTAACTCAGCTGTTTTGGCGCTGTACCGCGACTGATTGTAATTGACTTGTGCATTCAATAGGTTGAGTTGCGCCTGTCTGAAAAATATAGAATTAATTTGACCAAGTAAATATTGCTCTTTGGTACGATCAAAATTTCTTTGGTTAGTTTCGAGATTTTTTCGTTGCGCGATGGTAACGAAGAGTGCCGTTTGATACAGTGTCCAGGCATTGCTGATATTGCGTTCTAAATTCAATTTCAATTGGGACAGAGAGATTTCTTGATTCTCAAGTTGTATTTGCGTGTTTTGTCGGTTGGTGTTGGACTTACCACCATCCCAAATATTCCAAGAAAGAGATGCCCCAATATTTAAGCCATTGCTCTGTTGACTTGCGAAAAAACCGGCAGGTCCGAAATCATTGTTTTGCCAAGTATAATTTGATGAGAGTCCGACTCTTGGAATGATTGCAGCATTGGAGATTTTTACATTAGCAGAGGCGTTTCTGACATTTCCAGATTGTTGTAATAAGTCTACGTTATTAATTAAGGCATTACTCAATAGTTCCTCCAAACCTAGTGTTTCAGTAAATTGGAGGGTAGTGTCTACTTTGAAGTCCATTTGAATACTGCGGCCCAACAAAAGATTAAGGTTGTTTTTTTCCGTTGTCAGGGATTGACTGATGTTCAGGAAATTGATACTATCGTTGTTGTAATCAACCTCGGCATTGAGCACATCTAATTGAGTTTTTTGACCATATTCAAAGGCATATTGGGCCTTTATGAGTCGCTCCTTTGAAATAGTTAATGATTGACTTTGATTCAATTGATTTTGCGTTAATCTAGCGATTTGGTAATAGGAATTGAAAATATTGAATAAGGTGTTTTCCATTACGTTTCTCGCTTGAAGATCAGTCAAGTTATAATTTTCTTGAAGCTTCTGATAGTTATATTTTCTGCTAAATCCACTGAAGAGAGTGTAATCCAAGTTAATGCCGGCATTATATCGGGATGTTTCCACTCCCGTCAGGCTGATGACGTCATTTGCTTGAGTAGTGTTCTGAGAATTGGTTGTGGCGAAATTAGCGCCCCCAATACCTGAAATTGTGGGTAAATAATCACTATTGGTAATCAGGGCGCTATTACGTGAGATTTCAAGATTATTTTTGGCCGCTCTAATGTCAAAATTATTTTCCAGCGCGATTTGTATGGCAAGCTCTTTGGTCAACAATTCTTGACCACGGCAGGTCAGACTGAGGATTAATCCTGTTAAAGTTGATAGTATTACAAATTTATCCATGTGCTACAGTTAATTCTTTTACGGCGCTTTCTACAGATTCTTTTGATGGTTTTATGCCAGTCCACAACCACTTAATCCATACCTTCGTTGTGTTTCCAGCCGAAAGCATTAGCGGCAGCATAATCAATGTCATTACGGTGGCAATTAAAATACCATAGGCGATGGAGATGGCCATGGGAATTAAAAATTGCGCTTGCAAACTTTTTTCGAAAATCAATGGGGCAAGACCAGCGACGGTGGTAACTGAAGTAAGGAAAATGGCCCTGAATCTTGATTTACCAGCCTCAGCTAGCGCTTTTTCATAGCCCATCCCTTCTTTGAGATTACTATTTAATTTCCCGATTAATACCAAGCCATCATTGACGACAATTCCTATAAGTGCGATAATGCCTAAAAAAGAGAGCATATTGACGGGAAATCCATGGATCCAATGGCCCCAAGCAACACCTATCAATGAGAACGGTATCATGAGAAGAAGGAGCAAGGGCTGACTAAATGACCGAAACGTGAAAGCAATGATCATGAAAATCATAAAAAAGATAATCGGTAAAGCCGCTCTACCTGAGTCTGTGGTCTTGCTCGCTTCCCTACTTTGCCCGTCAAATGTCGCTGATACAGTGGGAAATTGCGCGGTCATTTGCGGCACAAGTTTCGTCTGAATGTTCTGCATTATTTCTGAAGCACTTGTTTTAGGGTCCTTCAGGTCAGCATCGATATTTATTTCCCGCTTTCCATTTAAATGGTTAATCGATATTTCGCCCCGCTCGATCTCATAATTTGCCACCTCTCTTAGGGGAACGCGGACACCTAGAGGACTGACAATTCTCATGTCTTCTAGGTTGGTGATCGAAGATCGAGTGTCTTTGTCATATCTGACCCAGACTTTTATTTCATCTTTGTTTCGTTGAAATCTTTGTGCTTGATAACCGAAAAAGCCAGATCTTACTTGACCAATTACATCATTGAGACGAAACCCCATTGCATAGGCATTGTCTTTCAACTTGATCTTTATTTCCTTGATTCCCGCAGGATCATTGTCTTCAATGTCTTTGAGAAGACCGTTTTCGGTCATATAATTTTTGACCATTTCTTTGGCACCCTTCAATTCAGTGGTATTGTCACTCAAAATAGAAACGGAAATTGGTTTTCCACCAAAATAATTACCGGCACTAAAAACAAGGCTTTCAGCACTAGCGATATTTCCCACCTTTGTACTGATGGCCGTTGAAATTTCCGATGCTGGAAAGTCGCGATTTCCCCCAGCCAGAAGATTGATATTCAGCGAAGCCGTTGAAGTACCAGGCCCGACACGTCTGATTATATTGGAGATCACTGGGGTATTGCTGGATTGTTTACCTGTAAATTCGTCACTAACACCCCACGCAATGTCCTCTATACTTGCTATAATTGAATCTGCAGCAGATTCATGGGTTCCTTGTGGCATTTTTAAGGTAATGATAATTTGATCACTCGCTACTTCAGGAAAAAAAGTAAATCGGATGATACCACCCCCGATAGAGCCAATTGTCAGGATTAACATGGCAATTGGTATGGCAAATCCTAGGAATTTATTTTTGAGAAAATAAAGTAGGGTAGGTGCATATAGCGTATCGCGCATCCAACTTAAAAATCTATCGGCATAGGCGTTGAACCAATAGGTTTTTTGAGATGTTGACAGTGCATTGGAATGGGCAATGTGGGCTGGCAAGATGATAATGGCTTCGATCAAAGACACGCCAAGGGTAAGTATTACAATGACGGAGACTTCTCCGAAAAACTCACCAATTCGACCTTCTAAAAAGAAGAAGGTACTAAAAGCGACCAATGTTGTCAAAATAGCCGATGTTATCGCGGGCAATACCTCAAGAGTCCCATCAATGGCCGCTTGAATCCTAGATTTACCTCTTTCATAGTGCTGGTAGATGTTTTCTGCAATCACAATGCCATCGTCAACCAAGATTCCTATGACGATGATCATTCCAAATAAAGATAATACGTTATAGGTGATGTCAAAAAAGCCTGCAAATATGAACATTCCCAAAAAAGCAGTGGGTAGTCCAAATGCAACCCAAAAAGCCAATCTTGGCTTAAGAAAAATTGCCAAAAAGAAGATCACTAATACAATACCTTGAGAGGCATTGGTTAAGAGCAAATTGATCCGTTGAATAATGACCTCTGATTGGTCTCTGATTACCGCAAGTTGAAGGTTATCATTTGAGGTGTTGAATTGAGCTACATAAGCTTTTACCTTGGTTGCTGCATCTATGAGATCTTCTGAAATTGTCGTGTTGATGTCTATTCTGACTGAGGATTCGCCATTATAAAAAGATCTATTGGGGGATTCTGACCATTTGTCCCTGATAGTAGCGATATCACTTAGACGCACGAGCTTCCCGGTTTCAGCTGCTTTTACGATAATGTATTCCAATTCGGCAGCGTAGTAATGACGATTACTTACTCTTATGAGATATTCTTCTTGGGATGTTTTGACAGATCCCCCCGTCACCAAAATGTTAGTGCTGTTGACTGCCCGAGCTACTTCTTGGAAGGTTAGGTTAAAAGAACGCATTTTGTCTTCATTGACCGCTATTTCTATTTCTTCCTCTGGATATCCGCTGATGGCTACTTGAGATATGCCATCAATGTTTCTTAAATCCATCTCTACTTCTTGACCAATAGATTTTAAGGACGTGAGAGGTATATTCTCCCCACTCAACACAATACTGATCGCATCTGTTGTGAATACCAGTTTTGAGATGACTGGAGGTTCCATGTCAGCAGGGAATGAGGGGATCTTATTGACTGCATTTTTGACATTGGCCAGAACGACATCTATGTCATATCCTTTGAGTACCTCAATACTGATTCTTGCTGTATTTTCTCTCGAGGTTGAAGTATATCGATCGATTCCAATGAGTCCTCTTAAATTATCCTCTATTTTGAGTACGATACCTTCTTCCATTTCTTTTGGAGAAGCGCCAGGATAGATGACATCAATAGAAATGAACCTGACTTCAACAAGTGGGAAATAAGAAGATTTCAGGCTCCTCATACCCGTCACACCAAATACCAAAAAGCCAAGTACGACAACCCATCCGGCTATAGGATAGCTAATGAAATATTTTATGATTTTCCGCATAATGACTTAATTTGACGATTTTGGAGCTATTTTCATTCCTTGGTAGGCATTTGGGATACTCAGATCAACCAATAAAGTACCATCTTCCAAACCGCTCACGATTACCGTCTTTTCATTTTTGTGAATAATGGTCACTTCCTTAAGGACCAAGGTGCTATCAGTGACCACAAAAAGGTTGTTCTGATTGACCAGAAGCATGCGATTTACTTCGTAAGCATTTTGGCTTTCTTGAATAGGAATTTCAGCTTCTAAATACATACCCTCTTTTAAATCAGCACTATTTACATCTATAAAAACTTGTACGGTTTGGGTAGACTGATCAATTTTACCATTTATTCTTGAAATTTGACCTTGGTAAATTTTGTCACTATTTGCTGGAGTATACACGGATACTTTTTCACCGATTTCAAGGGTTGATATGATGTTTTTGCTTACATCTACCTGCATTTCATAATGGTTAGGCTCAATATATTCGCCAAGTAGTTGTCCTGGGCGAATTAAGGTGCCTGGATCTACGAAGGCGGTCGTAAGTATCCCATTAAACGGTGCCTTAATGTCATACTTACCTAAAGTGATTTCAATATTTTTTGTATTGTAGTAAGTTGTATAAATGTTTTTTCCAGTAATAAAAAACTTTTCTTTTTCAGAGGAAGTTTCAGGCAGTAACGCCAAGTCTTCGTTAATATTAAAATCTTTAATATAATCGGCCCATCTTTGATAAGCATCTGGATAATCCATTCGCATATCGGGCAGAACACTGGTAATTAAGTTTTGAAGTATACTTTTTTGAGCTAATAAATTGGCAATAAAGGCATCATTAGTTATTTTTATCATAACCTCTCCTTTTTTATAGGGGGATCCTGCTTTGAAATCTTTTTGAGTTGACTTCATAATGCCTTGTACCTCTGCATATAAGTTAATCCGTTTCTTTGCCAATAGTCGACCTTGTTCTGTGATAGAGATAGGAATATTTTTATTGGTCACTTTTTTAAAAAAGGCGATAGGGATGTTTTTTTGTTCGGCCCCCTCATAAACCTTTTTACTTTCAATGATTTTTTTGGCTCCAATGACAGATCCAATGATCAAGATGACTCCGACGATAATGGTTATTTGTCTCATTTTTATTAGTTATGAGCGAATTGCTCTTTACAATTTGTATTGTTGATAATTTTTTTTAGCACGATAAGTGTCGTTTCTAAATCTTGCGGATCGATGTCTCGTTGCGATTTTATTATTTCCCTAATAATGATAGGAAAGGCAATTTTGGCTTTTTCTAATCCTCTTTTTGTAATAAAAATCTTATTGATTCTCTTATCTTCTTCGCAAACCTTTCTAGTTACCAAATCTTTTAACTCCATGTGGGTTATTAGTCGGGTTAACGACGTCTTATCTCTGTCTGTGATAAAAGCAAGATCATTTTGTGGGATGCCATTGCGCTTGGTCAAAACACGTAATAAGATGATTTGTTGTCTGGTTAATGTGATACCAGAGGAAGATAAGACATCTACCAAATGAAAATGAAGTGCCTTATTTGCACGCCCCAACCAGGGTAAAATTAAGGTTTCAAATTGCGGAAATATGTCGGATCTTTCTATCATGTTACAAGCTTAACGTAATAGCCGAATAATTAGTTGCGTATGCAACTAATTATTTTATAGCGTTGATGATAGTAGCCTATTGATGAAATCATCATAGTTAATTATGACTTTAACCTTTTCCTTTTGTAAGCGTTATTGCTATGCATAATGGAGAGGTAACCTTCACAATCTTTTAGCTGATGGTTAATGGGTAGCTGAACTTTTGAGCCACCAGTAATTATTTACAATGAATTATCTTGGATAGGAGAGAGATGAATGCTTAATTATATCGAAATCGGGTAAGTAATCTATTTTTATTAGTAAATTTCGTCATTAATCGAGATAATATTGGAATATGAAATTAGCTGAACAATTCAGTAGTCGTTGGGGTATCATACTTGCTTCATTGGGTATGGCAATAGGTGCTGGAAATTTATGGCGCTTTCCTAGATTGGCAGGGCAGTATGGAGGTGCTTTTTTGATTCTGTGGATTTTCTTTTTGCTGATTTGGTCGATACCATTATTACTTGCGGAGTTTTCAATCGGAAAAAAATTCAAAAGTGGTGTGATTGGTAGCTTTGCGCAATTCGCAGGAAAGCCATACACCTTTATGGGATTTTTTATTACGATTTGCACGTTAGGTATCGCCTTTTATTATTCAATCGTTACTGCATGGGCGTTGCGTTATTTTGGTTTTTCGGTTAGGGATATTTTTTCTGACATTCCGTTAAAGAAACATTTAGCGCAAGACCCCAATTATTTAAATAATTATTGGGCGAGTATTTCAAGTGGAGATTGGATTACCGTGGGGCTGTACATATGTGTGGTTATTTTAGGTGCCTATTTGTTAGCAAAAGGTATTCAAAAAGGACTTGAACGGGCAAATAGAATCTTAATACCCGCTCTTTTTGTATTACTTATCATCGTTGCAGCGATTGCGCTAAATATGGAAAATGGGTTGAAGGGATTGGAATATATGTTTGCGGTTGATTTCAAACATTTCTCAAATCCGGTCATTTGGATTGAGGCCCTAACACAATCGGCATGGTCAACAGGCGCGGGCTGGGGTTTGATTATGACTATTTCATCCTATTCTAGTGATAAGGAAGATGTTACACTCAATACATTTATTGGGGCTTTTGGTAATAATACTGCCTCTTTAGTTTCAGGTATAGCCATTTTACCAGCGGTATTTGCGATATCTTCAAGTGATGCGGCAGCGATAAGTTATTTACAATCGGGTAACCAGGCGTTGACGTTCACTATTATCCCAATGCTTTTTTCTAATATACCTGGGGGTAGTATTTTGGCGTCTGTATTTTTCTTAGCACTTTTTTTAGCTGCTTTTAGTTCATTACTTCCTATGATCGAATTATTTGTAAGAAATCTAACCGATCTTAATTTTACTCGACGAAAGTCCATTAATAGGGTGATTATTTTCTTTATTATTTTCGGGTTTCCTTCTGCATGGAGCTTAGATTTTTTCAGTAATCAAGATTGGGTTTGGGGAGTTGGTTTGATTCTTTCTGGATTGTTTATCTTGTTTGCAGTGGTCAAACATGGATACACCAAGTTTAAGCACAATTTTATCGATCAAGATTCTGATTTCAAAGTGCCTTCTCTGTATTTCAAGATCTGTATGACATTTAATATACCTCTTGCGCTGTTGTTGATTTATTGGTGGATGTCTAGGGGCTATAGTGATTATCCATGGTTCGATTTAGGGGGCAATTGGAATGTCTTTGATGTTTATAGCAATGCATCAATCGTCACGCAATGGGCGTTAGTTTTGTTGCTAGGGGTGATTGCCAATAATTTTTTATATCTAAAATTCGTCAAAAAATGAGCACAGAAGCGTTAATGAGCATGATTGTAATTCTAACGATAATCATAGGAGGTTTCTCCTTTTTTTTATCTTTGGTAATTAAAAATGAATCTAAGAAATCAAATAAAAAGAGTATCAATGGATAAAATAGACCCTTTAAATCAAGTAGCGCTTTTTCATCAAACCTTCAAGCATCCGATCCTAGAAAAACCAGAAATCCCGACTAAAGAGCGCTGTTCATTGCGGGTTTCTTTGATAACAGAAGAATTGGAAGAATTTCAAGAGGCCATAAATAACAATGATTTGGTTGAAATTGCTGATGCACTATGCGATATACAATATGTTTTATCCGGAGCAATTCTGGAATTTGGAATGGGTGAGAAATTCCCAGCGCTGTTTAATGAGGTACAAAGATCCAATATGAGTAAGGCGTGCAATACAGAAGAAGAGGCTAGGGCTACGGTTGCTTATTATGAGACAAATAAACAGACCAATTGTTATTATAAAGAAGTTTCAGGCAAGTATTTGGTTTACAGGAAAGAAGACAACAAGATCCTTAAATCCATCAATTATTCTCCCGCAGATTTAAAGGGCATTTTAAGTCTTTAGTTTTTTAACTCCAAGCGTTGAACCCAGGTAAGGTGATTTGGAATGGCCCATTATTTAGCAATCTGCTGGGTTCAAAATCAGTTCAAATAGATCTTCATAATCAATAAAAAAAAATCAGCACTATTTATATAGCTGCTAATGATTAATTTTGAGTTTTGAAAATAAGGATATATGTTCGATAATCTTAGTGCTAAACTTGATCGGGCCTTTAAAAACATAAAGGGCCAAGGAAAAATTACAGAAATAAATGTTGCTTCAACCGTAAAAGAAATTCGGCGTGCTTTAATTGATGCGGATGTTAATTATCGGGTGGCAAAAGAAGTAACAGATTCTATTAGGTTGAAAGCTTTAGGTCAGGACGTTTTGATTGCGGTTTCTCCGGGTCAACTATTGACCAAAATCGTGGCAGAAGAATTGACCGCATTGATGGGAGAGGTGCAAGTACCTATTAATCTTTCGGGCAATCCAAATGTTATATTAATTGCAGGACTCCAAGGTTCAGGGAAGACTACTTTTTCTGGAAAACTTGCGAACTATATAAAGAAACAGGGAAATACTGTATTACTAGTAGCGTGTGATATTTATCGACCCGCAGCGATAACCCAGCTAAAGGTATTGGGAGAGCAGGTAGGGGTAGATGTTTTTTCGGAACCAGAAAATAAAGATGCGATTTCGATAGCTAGAAATGCATTAAAATACGCTAAGGAACACGGAAAAAAAACAATTATCATTGACACTGCTGGACGCCTAGCGGTAGATGAGCAGATGATGAATGAGATTGCTGGCCTTAAAAAAACCCTAAATCCATCAGAGACCCTATTTGTTGTGGATGCAATGACAGGTCAAGATGCGGTAAACACGGCGAAGGAATTTAACGACAGACTTGATTTTGATGGAGTAGTTCTAACCAAACTTGACGGCGATACGCGAGGAGGAGCAGCTTTGTCAATCAGAAGAGAAGTCAATAAGCCCATTAAATTCATTTCGACAGGTGAAAAGATGGATGCGATGGATCGTTTCTATCCCGACCGAATGGCAAAACGTATTTTGGGTATGGGGGATGTTCTAACCCTTGTGGAAAGAGCACAGCAAAATTTTGATGAAGATGAGGCCCAAAGAATAAACAAGAAAATCAAGAAAAATCAGTTCGGATTCGATGATTTTTTAAGCCAAATGGAGCAGATTAAGAAAATGGGAAGTTTGAAAGATTTGATGGGAATGATTCCAGGAATTGGCAAAGCGATCAAAGATGTAGATATAGATGAAAATTCATTAAAGCCCATTGAAGCGATCATCAAATCGATGACACCTCATGAGCGTTCAAATCCTGAGGTCATGAATGGTAGCAGAAAGCTTCGAATTGCTAAAGGCAGCGGCACAACGGTACCCGAAGTTAATCAACTGCTTAAGCAGTTTGAGCAAATGCGTAAAATGATGAAAACGATGAATAAAATGGGTGGTGCAAAGGCGCTATCAAGTTTAATGAAGTGACCATTCAAAAGACACACAATTGTTTGCCTAATGAGGCAATTATCATCTATAGAGTACCGAATTAATTGCTTGAATGGTCTTCTTTACGTTGGGTAATATTTCCTCAATTAACGTTGGCGCATAGGGCAGGGGTAAATCTTTACTGACTACGCGGTGTATCGGCGCATCTAAGTAATCAAATGCATTCCGTTGGACTACATGACTAATGTCTGAGGAAATAGAGGCAATAGGCCACGTTTCTTCCAAAAGCACTAATCTGTTGGTTTTTTTTACGGACTGTATGATGCAATTATAGTCAATGGGTCTTACAGATCTGAGATCAATTACCTCCACTTCTATACCTTCTTTTTGCATTTCTAATGCCGCTTCATTTGCTATCTTCATGAACTTACCAAACGAAACCAATGTTACGTCTTTTCCTTTCTTAACAATATTGGCTTTACCTATTTCCAAGAGATATTCTTCTTCGGGTACCTCTCCTTCGTCACTATACATGAGCTCTGATTCCATGAAAATGGTAGGATCATTATCCCTGATAGCAGACTTTAACAGTCCTTTGGCATCGTAAGGATTTGAGGGAACTACCACTTTTAATCCAGGCGTATTTGCAAACCAATTCTCGAAGTTTTGTGAGTGTTGTGAACTGAGTTGGCCAGCATTTCCAGTGGGTCCTCTAAATACGATAGGAACATTATACTGTCCACCAGACATAGAGAGCATTTTGGCTGCCCCATTAATGATTTGATCAATAGCCACCAAAGAAAAATTAAAGGTCATGAATTCAATAATGGGTCTTAATCCATTAACAGCTGCTCCAATGCCAATGCCGGTAAAGCCCAACTCTGCTATCGGTGTATCAATAATTCTTTTGGCACCAAATTCATCTAGCATACCTTGGCTAACTTTATACGCTCCATTGTATTCAGCAACCTCCTCACCCATGAGAAAAATGGCTTCATCTCTTCTCATTTCTTCACTCATTGCTTCCCTAAGCGCTTCTCTGAACTGTATTTCTCGCATCTTAATTTAGATCATTATAGAACTCGGCTAAATTAGCTTATAGGACTTAAATACCTATTAAACTATAAAAAAAAAGCTCCATTTTATGGAGCTTTTTAGTTTAAGTCTGATTTTATTTATCGAATTGCCTCTGATACAGACACTGCGAAATCCTTAAATTCAAGATCGCTAAGGGCCATTTCTTTAAGAGAGGCATCTTTAGCAACGGCAGCTTTTAAGTTATCGAGCACCCCACTATTATTTTTGTTTCTTGCTGCAGAAACTGCTTTTAAATAAAGGGCATGCGAGCCTACAGAGGTAGATCCGGTTACTTTATTTAATTCTCGGTCGGCGCCATCAAAATCATTTGTCAGCAAGTTTGCCAATCCTCTATTGAAATTTGAAACATCTGAATTATTGCCTTTGGTTAAAGAGGCACTAGCTTTATCGTAATCACCCATTCTAATCTCTAGAGATCCTTTGGCAGAACTGATATTTGATTTCAATTCATTTGTAGCGGACTCATCGGCTTTTACTAAGGCGTCGTATGCTTGGGAATAAGACCCTTCCATGATCAATGCGGTACCCATGTTGGCATGGATAGTCCCATCATCAGATTTGTTGGCAGCGATTGCGATTTGAGTTAATGCATCTTGAACATACTTCATGGCGTTATCACTATTGGCTGCGGCCATTTCAAGATAGACGGCCGCAAGATTGTTGTGAGCGACCCAGTTGCCATCCTTTTTAGAAGCAGCAATATAAATACCTTCTTTTTCTTTCAATGAAGGAGTTAATGTGGCAGCGTACAGAAATTCTTCAGTTGATAGTACATCATTCGATGCTTCACCATTAACAATTTGCTTAGCTAATAAAGATATTTCAGCAGCTGATTTCTTTAATTTTACTGTCAATATTTCTGTTTGAGCAGTACGTAATTTAGGATATACCGTCTTGAAAACTTCCTTATAGTCAGGTAGTTTTTTCATTGATTTCTCTTTGTCAACAAATGAACCTGAACCGTTGATGATATTTAAATAAGCTGCTTTTGACGCATCCGATAGGCTAGTTTCACGTAATGCCATCTTGAACGATGTCCAATCTTGAACAACTGGCTTGATTATAAATTTTATTCCATCAGCTTCTCCTTTATAATCGTATTTGGCCATTTGTGCACGATAATACTTCTCGATTTGTTTGGCACGATTCTCAGATAAATCACCATTGACGGTTTCAGAACCTTCTGGAGAGTGTGTACCTGTGATAGTCACTGTTCTAGTCACGTTTTTCTCTGCGATGAATGCAGTAAGGTCGGTTTGCTTCGACTTATTAGTTTTACCATCTGTTGCGATAGACTGAGACAAATAGGAACTTCCTTGAGAGAAGTAAAAATCCACGTTTGTAGGTATTAATTCTTCAGAGTAATTGTATCCGTGATCTGCATAACTTGTCGCGTAGGAATCTTTGACGGCTCTTGAAGTAGTGATGATGCCGACCGCAACTTCCATTTTATCACTACGCTTGGCTTTACCATTTTTAGGGTTTGAGGCTATTCCTTGAATCATTAAGGAACCCGGATTGAAACCCGCATCATAAGCCATACTGAAAGACTTGCTTGCCTTAGAGACAGTGGTCTTAGTCATTGGATAATCTTCGGCTTTGAACTCAATATTACCTACTTCAATTTCTTTATCTCCATACTGATAAGTAGTGTTAATCGTATAAACCTTTCTCTTTTTTAAATTTTCAGGAGGTAATACGGCTGACATATCGAATTTAACATCGTTTCCATGAACCTCGAGCGGATTTGGACTAACCTGTAACTCTTGTTGCTTTGCCAGTTTTATCATTTTGTTTAAAGCACACCCTGAAAACAGAGAAGATATTACCACAATAGTTATTACGAATTTGATTTTTTTCATTTCATTTATTTTTGAAACCCTACACTTAATTTAGAAAGCAATGTTACCGATTTTTTAGAAATTTTTATAACGCTTTATCCAATAAAATTAAACTATTTTATATAATTTAGAATCAAATAACATAAAAGATGCAAGTTTTAATTGAGAAATATGCTTTTGGGGTGTGCTCTTTTATTGGGGAGCGATTTCGAATTCCTATGTCTAGTATAATATTAAGTTTTATTTATGCTTCTTTTGTTACTTTCGGATCTCCAATTTTGATTTATTTGGCTGTAGATTTTTGGATGAATTTTAAGAAACTTTACCGGAGAAGAGCCAATTCACTTTGGTACTATTAATCAATTTCTTTATAGTTTTTTTTTCCTCGTACAAAGTGGTCAAAAACTACGCTGTGTAGTGCCGATTTACCTATGGCTACTTTATCTTTTGAGGTAACTCTTTTGCTCCAGGTTTGTCTGAAACTTAAGAGAAACATCCATTCGGCCTTCAATATGGATTTAAAGTGAGCGAAACCCAACTTCCTCCAAAAAAAGAGTCCAGATAACACATCGACGATCATGCGTATTGGAATTTTGATGAGTGCACTTGTTGGAAGGTTTTTTAACAGCATAATCAGCCCATTCCTGTAGTTTAAGTAGGTTTTGTGAGGATTGTTTTTCGATAGTGTGCCACCACCCACATGGTATACTTTACTAGCAGGAATGCACTTAAGTTTTTTGCCACTTTGGGCCAATCGCCAGCATAAATCTATTTCCTCCATATGTGCGAAAAAATCAGTATCAAATCCGTTTTGAGCCTTAAAATCATCAGCTCTTATCAGCATACAGGCTCCAGAGGTCCAGAAGACATCTACAGGTGTGTCGTATTGTTGGAGGTCATTTTCTGAAAAATCAAATATCCGCCCCCTACAATAAGGATAACCCCAGGCGTCAATAAAGCCCCCGGCTGCTCCCGCATATTCAAATTGATTGGGGTTTTGAGCATTTAATATTTTAGGTTGTACGGCCGAGTAATTTGGATTAGTTTCTAGAAACGCAACTAGTGGGTCCAGCCAGTGATCTGTTGTTTGTACATCTGAATTGATGATCACAAAATAATCGGTATTGACTTCTTTTAGTGCGAAATTGTACCCCCCTGCAAATCCTAGGTTTTGTTTAATTTCAATAATTCGTACTGCTGGGTGTTCTTTTCTTAAATAGGCAATTGAGAGATCTTTGGATCCATTGTCAGCAACAATGACTTGATGTCCTGGCGAAGTATCCACAAGAATTTGGAGATATTTTTTAAGGAAGTGAAGCCCGTTAAAATTGAGAATAACAATCGCAACAGTTGCCATCAAAACATATTGCTTAGATCCATTCCAGGTATATTAGGTATGATACCTTGTGTGGCATTTTGTAAATGTTCTTTTGATTTTATATCAACTTCTTTCATTCCTTTGTTAATGGCCGCAATAATTAGGTCTTTCTGTAACTCTTGATCTTCTTTCCGATACAGTGACGCATCTATTTTCAGGTCTAAGAGTTCTTTTTTGCCGTTAATTTTTGCCGTTACCAGCCCAGCGCCAGATTCACTTTCAATAACAATGTTGGCGAGTTCTTCCTGGGCTAATTTCATTTTTTCTTGAACCTCTTTGACTTTGCCCATCATTTTCATCATATCCATCATATTCATTTTTTTTAATCTATAAGTACAAAGCTACCCTGTTGAGTGAAAAATTGATTTTCGGTATTATAATAATCGACCTTATAAACGTAGGTCCCATTGATGATTTGCCCATTGGCTTGTCTGCCATCCCAATATTTATTTTTTTCGGTGGTTTTAAATATTTCCTCACCAGAAAGGTTGAAAATATGAAAAACAAATTGATCAGAAGGCAGTCCGTAAATAGCAAGAACCTCATTGAGACCATTGTTATTGGGCGAAAAGGCATCCGGGACGTATATAATTGGCGTAAAGGTTACTTTGACAGGATTAGATCTCAATACCATGCCAGTACTACTGGCCCCCTCCACCCATATTTTTTGATTATTTCCTAAGACATGGGTGATGTTAAAGCTGTTCATCGCAGTAAAGCTGACCTCGTCTTTGTTATTTTCCATTTCATCGGAGTTGATAATGCTGACAACTAAGGAGTCATTCAATTTATAGGTTCCATCGGAGTAAACGGGACGATAGGCGTTGACATAATTACTCGTTAATTCTAATTCGATAGTAGCAACTGAGCTACGCTGTATATTCGCCTCACAGTAGGGGGTAAAAATAAGTTCATAGGTATAAGCCCTAAGTGGGTATACACTTGAGTCGATTTGTCCTGATTTTATCTCAAATAGGGTGTCAAAAAGAACCCCATCGACATATTTAATAGCGCTATATTGCCCATTTTCGTTTTCACTAAAATAGAGGGCAATGTGATCTTGCGTATCGTAAGTGGCATATGAATAGGTAAATGCAGTCAAGTCGCTATTGATGTCCAGACAAACAGTATCTCCTATGATCACATCGTCACTATTGCAAAGTGAAATAGCATCTATTCGATAGCACAATTGTGTTTGATTTGGGTCATAGGACAGGGGGGAGAAAAAAATACGATCTGACAATAATCGCCCTTCGTAAATCTCAGTGTAGGTGTTGGGTGCCGATTCATACATTACTCGGTAATACGTGAGTGTGTCGGCTGATAAAAAAACCTCGAGTGACACTTCATTTTCACATACATATTGAACGAAAGATGAATCGGTGGTTACCTGATTGGTCAACTCAAGTGGTGGGGTGCTTAGCATTGGCGATAAGCCACAATTAGGTTCCCCATTTTCGTAAAAACCCTCAATAATAAGATCTATAGGAACATCTTCAGTAACCTCAATAGTGGCAGTAAGGTCATCGATTGGATTAAAATAGAGGGTGTCAGAGGGTGTGTAAATGCGATAATAATCATAAAGTTGATTGGTGATTTCAATGGCTAAATGTGTTTCATCGCAATAGTAATAATTAAATGTAGGAATGGTTGGTGCCACTACCTCTATCCATAAAGAGTCTTCTCTGTCGCTGCCTTCACTAATGATTTGATAAATAAGGTAGCTGCCTGGTTGCTCATAGGTATAAAATGTATCCACAGAAGTTACTGTTCCCAGATTGGCCTCAAAAATATAATTGCGAGGCACATCTGCTCCAAAGTCAACTAATTTCTGAATATTAACGGTGAACGGTGCACAACCTTTCTGATAGGCCACGGCAAATGTCGAATCTTGACTTATCTGCCCAAATGAATTAAATGACCCAAAAATTAAATACCAGAGTGATCTCTTTAAAAAATTCAAAATACAGCCTGTGTTAGTATGTCCCAAATTATTGACTATGGATTCAATAGTTTAATAATATTTTGTAAGCTAGCTCTAGTGGTTTCTCCGGAAACCATATTTTTTAACGGATAATTTTCTTGTGCAATCTCATCAGATCCTATGGTTAAAACGAAAGGGATCCCTAATTTATTGGCATAGGTCATTTGTTTTTGAATTTTTACATTATCAGGGTATAAATCGGCTGATATACCTGCATCTCTTAATGCGTCAACGAGTTGTATGCCGTGCTTAAATGACATTTCATCGAGATGTATCACCAGAACCTGTGGGCCCCCTTTGGCCGTTTCTGGAAACAGTTGAGACTCTAATAAGACATCATAGATCCGATCGAGGCCAAATGAGATACCAATACCAGAGACTCCGTTTAGGCCAAACATACCGGTGAGGTCATCGTAGCGCCCACCACCGCAGATGCTTCCCATTTTAACTTTGGTGGGCTTGACTTCATAAATCATCCCAGTATAATAGGAGAGGCCACGTGCCAAAGAGAAATCAAGTTCAACTTTGAAATTTCGAGCTGGAAATTCATTCAGCCCTTTAAAAAAGCTAAGCAATTCTTCATAACCCTTATTTTGGGCACCTGTGATCTTGGCTAATCGTTCAATTTTGGATTTTTCATCTATTGGCTCATTAATTAGTTTTAGATATTTTAAGACGATTGAAGGATTCCCATTGAGTCCTTCGACTTCACTTAATACAGCTTCCGTACCTATTTTATCCAATTTATCTAGCGCTACACAAAAGGGTATTTCTTTGCCTTTGAGGTCAGCCGCGGCGGCCATTGCAAAGAGTACTTCGCGGTGATTGATTTTGACGATAAAATCTTCTAGTTCCAACGATTTGAAAACGTCATGAATTAAAAGTGTCAATTCTACTTCATTCCATGACGACCTTGTGCCGATAATATCAGCGTCGCATTGGTAAAACTCTCTATATCGACCTCTTTGAGGTCGATCAGCACGCCAAACGGGCTGTATTTGATATCTTTTGAAGGGGAAGGTTATGTTGTGCTGATTCATCACCACATACCGAGCAAAGGGGACGGTTAGGTCATAGCGGAGTCCTTTTTCGGAAATTTTATTAAAAAATCCTTTGTGACCGGATTCATAATCCTTCTGTGTTGTGTTTTTTAAAAAATCTCCGGAATTCAATACTTTAAAAAGTAGTTGGTCGCCTTCTTCACCATATTTGCCCATTAAAACGGATAAATTCTCCATTGTAGGGGTTTCTATGGGTGAAAAACCATACTTAATAAATTCTTTTTGAATTTTATCAATGATGAATTTACGTCTAAATGATTCTATTTGACCGAAATCACGAGTTCCTTTTGGAATTGAAAGTTTTTCCACTTAAAAATATTTTTGGCAAATCTAAGAAATACTCTAGTTTTGCACCCTCTAAATAATGAATAAAAGAAATGGCAGTAACTAGATTAGAAAGAAAAGGACGAAAAAATAAAAATGTTGCGAAAAAGCGGATAACTGATATTCAGCGGTTGACATTGACTCCTGTTATTAAGAATGTAGATATAGAAGCTATTAAGGCCGAATTTGAAGCAAAGAAGGCTAAGGCCAAACCTGCAAAGAAATCAGAGGCGCCTATTGCTGCATCGGAAGAAGCTGTTGAAAAATAATTAGTTTCTTGTCACAAGAGTTATTAAAATCTTTTCAGCGTTTAAAAAATCAAAAACCGGTCAATTATTTCCGGTTTTTTTGATTTAATGGCGGCTATATAATCCCATTTAGAGAGGGTAGGGTCGCTTATGTGGGTTCCATTGCCTTCAAGAATAATAGGCATCGCATTTAACTCAATGGTTTTGAAAACTAATGCGATGATCCAATACCTTTACATTTCTTCAATTTTATTTTCTGAATCAGCTTTATGAAAGGACTAGCTTTGAGTAGTTTGCGGGTAGGTGAGCGTTATTACTTAGTAAATTATGGCGAGCGTTTTGAATTTCAATTGATTGAAATTATAGATGCTCAAGAATTTATCTTAAAAGATTTATATACACTCGAAACTTATACGATGAGTCAACTCATAGGGTTGGGAAAAGGGGAAGACCTGGAAATAAGAAGCATTTAAAGTTCGTAACTAGAACGCGCCTTTGAAGGCAAAAAACTTTGACCACTTAAGCTTGCATCAAGGGCTCTTGCCGCTTCTCGACCTTCTTGGATGGCCCAGACCACCAATGATTGGCCTCTTCTCATATCCCCTGAGGTAAATACGTTTTCTATATTTGTTTTATAATTTTGGTCCTTTACATTACCTCTATGGTCTAATGAGATATTTAGTTGTGTAATCAAAGCGCTTTTTTCTGTATGCACGAAACCGACGGCTAATAGTACAAGTTCGCATGGGTATACTTTTTCAGACCCTGGTATTTCCTCAAATCCACTAGCGGTCCATTCAACCTTGATTGTTTTGAGTCCAGAGACATTTCCATTTTCATCACCGGTAAACGATTTGGTAAGAACAGACCATTCTCTTTGTACACCTTCTTCGTGTGACGAAGAAGTCCGTAATACAAGGGGCCATTCAGGCCAAGGATTGTTTGATAGCCTCTTTTCTAGCGGTTTATCGAGAAGTTCAAATTGGGTTACTGATTTTGCACCTTGTCTATTGGAGGTACCAATACAGTCAGACCCTGTATCACCTCCTCCTAGTACAATTACATTTTTACCAGTGGCTAATAAGGGTTCTTCGTTGAAAGGTATGGTCGAAACTCTTTTATTTTGTTGGGTCAAGAACTCCATGGCAAAATGTATTCCATTAAGATTTCTACCCGTAATATTGAGGTCTCTGGGGACAGTTGCTCCAGTGGCTAAGAGAACAGCGTTAAATTCATTTTTCAATTCCTTAACAGAAATATCAACGCCAACGTTACAATTGGTTTTGAATTTAATTCCTTCGGCTGCTAACAAGACAACTCTTCTTTCTACGACCCATTTTTCCAATTTAAAATCAGGGATACCAAAACGAAGCAGTCCGCCGACTTTTTCTGCCCGTTCGAATACAGTGACATTATAACCCACCTTGTTCAATTGATCGGCGGCTGCCAGTCCAGCGGGCCCGGATCCAATGACAGCCACACTCGTTAGTTTTCTTTTGCTTGGAGGATTCGGTTTTATTTTGCCAGAGGCAAAAGCTCTTTCAATTATTGATTTCTCAATATGTTCAATAGCAACAGGAGGTTTGTTAATGCCTAGCACACAAGCGCCTTCGCAGGGAGCAGGGCATATCCTTCCTGTGAATTCAGGGAAGTTATTGGTTTCCATTAAAATATCCACTGCACGATCCCAATCGTCTTGATACACGGCTTCGTTGAAATCGGGTATGATATTTCCTAGCGGACATCCTTTATGGCAAAATGGAACACCACAATCCATACATCTACTGGCTTGCTTTTTGGTCAGTTCTTCGCTGTGAGGGACGTAGAATTCTTTGTAATCTTTAATTCTTTCTTTAGGGTCTCTGATCTCAGGGAGTTCTCTGTTAACCTTAATAAATCCATCTATTTGTCCCATCAGGCTACTTTTTTATCGGTTTTGTTATTTGAAAGAACTCTTTTTAGTTCTTTCGGCATGACTTTTTTGAAATAGGTTTTTTCAGCCTGCCAATTTTGAAGTATTCTCTGTCCCTTTGGGCTTTCAGTACTGGCGTAATGGGCTGTTAATTTCCCTTGAAGTAATTGGTAATCGTCATTTTCGAGTGGATCTATATCGATCATTTCCATATTGCAGTTATCAGATAGGGCATTGAGTTTGTCGTAAATATAGGCGACGCCACCGCTCATTCCTGCCCCAAAGTTTTGACCTACTTGCCCAAGAATAATGGCAAGTCCTCCTGTCATGTATTCGCATCCATGATCACCGATTCCTTCAACCACCGCTTCTGCACCTGAGTTCCGCACACAAAAACGTTCTCCAGCCTGCCCATTAATAAATAGGTTTCCTGAAGTAGCTCCATACAAGGTGACGTTGCCTATGATGATATTGTCTTCTGCTTTAAATATCGATTTTTTACTTGGCTTAATGGCTATAGATCCTCCGGAAAGACCTTTGGCGACATAATCATTGGCCTCACCAATTAAGGTAAATTCAAGTCCTTTGGCTAAAAAAGCGCCAAAACTTTGGCCGGCACTTCCTACAAAGGAAATCTTGATAGCCTCAGTGAGAAGTCTGTTTTCTCGAATCAAATGCCCTGAAAGGAGTGTCCCAGTGGAGCGGTCAGTATTAAATATAGGATAAGACAGGGCCAAAGGAAGTTTTGTCTTTTTGATATCTTCAATCAATTTCCTATCTAGTACTTCCTCAATTTCATGGTCTTGATCAATTTGTTTATAGGTACCTACATGTCGGGGAGGACGCTCATAGTGAAGTATCGGGGTAAAATCTAATCTATTGATTTTCCAATGATCGATGTCTGATCTTAATTTCAGGACATGAGATTCGCCGATCATTTCATTAACAGTTCTAAAGCCCAATTCAGCCATGATTTCCCTGAAATGCATAACAAGCATTGTGAAAAAATTAACGACATGATCTGGATTACCGGTAAATAGCTTTCGAAGCCCTTCGTCTTGGGTTGCTATGCCCACGGGGCAAGTATTAAGATGGCATTTCCGCATCATAATACAACCTTCTACAATCAACGCGGCCGTGCTGATGCCGTATTCTTCGGCGCCTAATAACGTAGCTATGGCTAAGTCTCTTCCTGTCATTATCTTCCCGTCGGTTTGAAGGGTAACACGACTTCTGAGGTTGTTGCGAACCAATGTTTGGTGCGCTTCTGCAAGACCCATTTCCCAGGGTAAGCCGGCATGTCTTACAGAGCTGATAGGACTAGCGCCGGTTCCACCATCTGCACCAGATATTAGAATGACGTCTGCCTTGGCCTTGGCCACACCAGCAGCGATGGTTCCAACACCAGCTTCTGAAACCAATTTGACATTAATTCTTGCTTCTGGATTTGAATTTTTGAGATCAAAAATAAGTTGTTTGAGATCTTCAATTGAGTAAATATCATGGTGCGGAGGAGGTGAGATAAGACCTACTCCAGGTGTGCTATGGCGAACTTTGGCGATCCAATCATCCACTTTATGGCCAGGTAATTGCCCCCCTTCTCCGGGTTTCGCACCTTGGGCGATTTTAATTTGAAGCTCAAGGGCATTGTTTAAATATTCGATAGTTACTCCAAAGCGAGCAGACGCTACTTGTTTAATTGCAGATCTTTCCCAATCCCCATTCTCTTTTTTCAGATATCGAGCGCTATCTTCACCTCCTTCGCCGCTATTACTTTTGGCGCCTATTCGATTCATGGCAATAGCCAAAGTAGTATGGGCTTCATGAGAAATGGATCCAAACGACATGGCACCCGTGGCAAATCTGCTGAGTATGTTTGCAGCAGGCTCAACTTCTTCTAAAGGTACAGATTGGCGAAATTTGAATTCAAATAAGTCTCGGATGTTAATGATATCTGTTTCTTGGCTATGTACCTGCTTGGTAAATTTTTTAAATAGTTCAAAATCATTCAAACGGGTTGATTTTTGGAGCAAATGAATGGTGTCCGGATTAAGTAAATGCTTTTCTCCACGCTGTTTCCATTGAAAATAGCCGCCAGTTTCTAGCAGTTTGCGATTACTTTTTTTGTATGCGGCTAAATGACGGGTAATGACTTCTTTTCCAAGATCATCAAAATTTAATCCATCTAGTCTACTAATGGTCCCCTTAAAACAAGTTGAAATAACTTCTTGTCCCAAACCTATGCATTCAAATATTTGTGCAGACTGATAAGATTGAAGGGTGCTTATGCCCATTTTAGATAAAATCTTCAATAAACCTTTGCCTACTCCTTTTTGATAATTATGAAGATAGCTTTCTAATGAATGTACCTTACTCAATTTACCTTCATCATAGGCATGCTGAATGGTGTCATAGGTCAGGTAAGGATAAATTGCGCTGGCACCATAGCCAATCATGGTGGCAAAATGATGCGTTTCCCAAGCGTCGCTACACTCAATGATTAAACCTGCTTTGGTTCGAAGACGTTTATTTACCAAATGGTGATGGATGGCCCCAATGGCCAGCAATGCAGGTATAGGGGCTTTGTATTTTGATTCCTTTCTGTTGGAAATAATCAAAATACTATTGCCTTTATTGATGGCATCTTCTGCCTCGTTACAAATTTTACCAATTGCCATGCGAAGACTTTCTTTATTGGCGATGTCAAATGTTGCATCGACTATGTAAAAATCCATGCCCTCTTTTTTTAAGGCTTTGATTCTGTAGAAATCTTCTCTTGAGAGGATTGGTTGCGAAATATGTACTTGCCGAGCGTGTTTAGCCGACTCCTCTAAAATATTTAAAGAATGACCAATTCTGGTAAAAAGGGACATCACCAGTCGTTCACGAATTGGGTCAATTGGTGGGTTACTCACCTGTGCAAAATATTGCTTAAAATAATTGGAGACATGCTGACTCTGTTTTGATAGCACGGCCAAGGGAAAGTCAGAACCCATGGATCCTAAGGGTTCATTCCCTGTTTCGGCAAATGGGAGTACGGTGATTTTGACATCCTCTTCGGTCATTCCGTTGGCTATCTGACGAGTAATCAGCCGATCTGGTTCAATGATTTTTAGGGTTAATTCAGGGATAGGCATTTCCCGAAGTTTGATTCTTTGTTCTTTCAGCCAATCGGCATAGGGCTTGTCATCGCAGACTATTTTTTTAATTTCATTATCATCATAAATCGCTCCATTATTTAAGTCGGCCAAGATCATTTTACCAGGCTGTAGACGTCCTTTTTTCAAAATCTTGGATTCGTCCGTAATAATCGTCCCAGCTTCTGAAGCCATGATAAGCCTGTCGTCAGTGGTAATACAATACCGGGCTGGTCTCAATCCATTTCTATCCAATGTGGCTCCGATTTGATGGCCGTTCGTGAAAAATAATGCTGCAGGCCCATCCCAAGTCTCCATCAAAGAAGAGTGGTATTTGTAAAAGGCTTTGCGCATGGGATCCATTTGATTATTGTCTTGCCATGCTTCGGGAACCAACATCATCATGACATGAGGCAAGCTGCGTCCCGAGAGCGTGAGTAATTCCACTAGAGCATCTAGGTTAGCACTGTCTGAATTGTTAGGATTGGTTACCGGGATCAAATAGGACAGCTCTTCAGTGGTAAAATACTTAGAGCTCATCAAAGCTTCTTTTGATTGCATTTTGGTGACGTTTCCCCTAATAGTATTTATTTCTCCGTTGTGAGCAATATAACGAAATGGTTGCGCTAGCTTCCAGTTTGGGAACGTATTTGTTGAAAATCTCGAATGAATAATGGCAAGGGCAGACATCAACTGAACGTCTTGCAAGTCGTGAAAATAGCCCCTCACTTGTGCTGTTTTCAGTTGCCCCTTATAGATAATGGTGTTGCACGAGAGTGAGGCTATATAAAATTCATCATTTGCTGCTTGAACATAATTATTAATTTGATGGGTGATGTAATTGCTTAGAACAAAAAGCTTTCTTTCCAGGTCATCTCCTTGAAGCTTAGAGTCCTTATGGGTCAAAAAGAGTTGTTCGATATAGGGTTCAACAGAACGAGACTCATGGCCAGGTACCGTTTTATCTGTGGGAACGAGTCGATAGGTGATTAATTTAAACCCCATTTTGCCCATACAGTCATTCATTACTTTGCGACAGAGTTCTCTTGTGGCGTAGTTTTGAGGATAGAAAATCATTCCGACGCCATATTGATTGGATTTTGGTAAATCAATACCGAATGATTTTAGTTGTGATTTAAAAAAATCATGTGGAATTTGAATTAAAATCCCAGCGCCGTCTCCTGTTTCGGGATCTGCACCTGTCGCGCCCCTATGCTCCATATTTTCAAGCATTGTCAATGCATCCTTAACAATATCATGAGACTTTGCACCTTTGATATTGACAACACATCCTACCCCACAGGAGTCATGCTCAAATTCTGGGGTATATAAACTTTTGTTCATAGCATTAAGGGTTATTGAGAGGTAAAACGATCAATGGCAGAATTCAAAAGTACTTAAAATACCAGTTAAAATGCTCATATCACTCAATTATAACAATAAAAGCCACTATATTTTTAATATTTTTATAAGAATGCTTTATTTTTTATAAAAAAAATAAATCTACAAAAAACAGAAGCCACAATTTGAAAAATTTACTTTTATGGTATGTAGATTAAACAGCCTGCTAAAAGAAACTCTTGAGTAAGATCAAAATAAGTTATTATAGGGGCTAGGGTATCTTTTTTTAAAAGAGAAATAACATTTCATTGTCTTTTGAATAATATTTTTTTTTATCAACTACAAAATCCAATTCTAAGTCGTTGGTATATTGATTGAAATCAACTAAAATTGCGCTTCTATTTATAGGGCCTATAGCTCAGTTGGTTAGAGCACCTGACTCATAATCAGGTGGTCCCTGGTTCGAGCCCAGGTGGGCCCACATCCGAAAGGTTTGTTTTTGAAGGGTTTATGAAGTAAAATTCATAAACTCTTTTTTTTGTTTACAGATTGCATTTAAATTTATCAATTTCTTGGCAGTTATTTGGCAGTCTTTATAAAACTGAATGAAATTAAACCATATAGCTAGATAAATGTGATGCGACTTTACCATTGGAAACTCTAAATGCATGGTCATTTATTTAATGGGTCAGACAGTGCAGGGTTTTATAGTAATGATTTTGACGAGATGTTTGTTGCAACTAAGCTAACAGAAGAGAAACGGAAGCAATCCTACAGAGTTAAATGAAGTGAGATTTATTATTCCAGGCTATATGGGAATGTATGTATATCCTCAGCCCAATGATGTTCCAAAGTTTAATTCAGATTATGCTGAGCATATCATCTTTTTACATAACAAACTAGACATCCCTGTAGATGCGAAAGCGTACGAGGTTACTGATTTTGTACCTAGCCCCTTTGGAGCGCCACCTTATTGCAAAATGTGGGTGATACCATTTGATTCTCTCGAAGCGTTGAATTCGGCTTTGTCAACTCCGAAGTTTCAAGAGGTAGCTGGAGATGCGAATCGCATTTCAAATGGAGGTGCGCCCACGATTTTGATAGGTCAATAAATAATACTTTTGAGGACGGAAAAAACCTCAAAGATTATGCTGCAGGTTGTTTGCATGTGATAGATTTGAAATTCCCTTAGTGATGATCACCCTGTTATGAGGATAGTGCTCAGTCAGAATCAAGGATAAGTACCCCATCTAAAAAACCAGCTATGATGCGTTTCATCGTTGGTTTTTTTTAGATTCACCAATGTTGGTATGGATTTAAGTAGTGACCTTAGGGTTTCTTAAAACTTTCCATGAATTATTCGGTTGTTATTTGCTTTTATTGGAGTAAATTCCATTTCAGTTGTTTTTTTTAAATGAGTAAATTAAATGCTATGGAATTCAGGAAATCGCTTCTAAGAACCGCTCTTTTGTTGTTTTCTATTTGGGCAACTGATAGTGCCATGGCCCAAGATGTAGCACCAGGAAAATGCTTATTATTAACTCAGATCACGGATTTTGAGCAAATACCAGAAACTGACGCCCGACTCGTCATTTGGAATATGAATGATTCCATAGGTTTCAATAAAGAAGTAGTGAGCGATATTGATGGCAAAAACTCATTTACCTTGGATCAAGGTGAGAAATATGCTATTAAAATTTTTAAATCAGATACTTCTTTTGTTTTTGGAGATATTGAAATACCCAAATACGAAACAGGTATTGTTATGAATTACTCTTTCCAAATAAAAATAATCAGAAGTTATCAAATGGTTCCCCCTGAATTTCAAACCATAAGTTCAGAGAAATCAGAGAAATCAGAGAAATCAGAAGTGTCACTGGAACTAGACATTCATTTTGCATCAAATAGCGCGGTAATTCCTGAAAATGACAAAGCCGCACTAAATGAGTTGTATGATCGATTGGTCAAATATGAGACCATGCGTATAGAACTCGCGTCTCATACAGATGATGTAGGAGATGATGAAAGCAATATGAGACTGTCACAGCGGCGTTCAAATTCAGTGAAGCAATATTTAGTAGAAAAAGGGATAGGTGAAGCTCGAATAGCACCCAAAGGCTATGGTGAAAAGAAGCCCAAGGTTCCAAATGATAGTCCGGAAGGGCGGGCGCAAAACAGAAGAACAGAAGTAAGGTTCGTGAATAACTAATCCTTTCAATTAATTATTTTATTGGTAACCCATCTGGTTGAAAAGATTAATGAATATGCTCAGATGTCTTAATCTATTATTTTTAAGTTTTCCTTCTTATTGTCTAGTAGGGTATGATCATTAATGGCTTTGGATCGCTCCATGAGGCCTTTCGTTCTTTCTGTATTACCTTTAACTGAAAAAGTAATAATGAATCAATTACAAGCGGCTGATTATTTGGTATTCTTCTTGTATTTTTTGATTATTAGCTGCTACGGCTATTATATTTTTCAGAAAAAGAAATCCAAAAAGGCACTCGCCACTGATTTTTTCTTGGCAGAAGGCTCTCTCACTTGGTGGGCCATCGGAGCATCGCTGATTGCCTCTAATATTTCAGCTGAGCATTTCATTGGCATGTCTGGATCTGGATTTGCTTTAGGTCTTGCCATTTCCACCTACGAATGGATGTCTGCTTTTACCTTGATCATCGTAGCGGTCTTTATTTTGCCCATTTACTTGAGAAACAAGATTTTCACCATGCCGCAGTTTCTCTCTATTAGATACAATGACACGGTGAGCACTATTATGGCCGTATTTTGGCTGCTTGTCTATGTATTTGTGAATCTTACCTCTATTATTTACCTAGGTTCATTAGCCATTTCGTCCATCACTAATATCAGTTTTGAATGGAGTATCGTTGGGTTGAGCTTATTTGCAGTTATTGTGACTTTGGGGGGTATGAAGGTCATAGGCTATACAGATGTTATTCAAGTGATTGTGTTAATTATTGGGGGTTTGGTCACCACTTACTTGGCCATTGCCTTATTGTCGGATCATTTTGGATACGGAGGTAATATTCTTAAAGGATTAGCCGTATTAAAGAGAGAAGCGCCTTCTCATTTTCACATGATTTTTGATAAAACGCATAAGAATTATCCCGAATTACCAGGTCTTTCTGTGTTAATAGGCGGAATGATGGTTAATAATTTGGCTTATTGGGGATGCAACCAATACATCGTTCAGCGTGCGCTGGGTGCAGATTTGGTTACGGCACGTAAGGGTATTCTATTTGCGGCCTTTCTGAAATTATTGATTCCAATTATTGCCGTTTTGCCGGGAATTGCGATGTACGTTTTGCATCAAGAAGGGATGTTTCAAACAGAAATGTCAGGTATTGATGGAATCATTAAGCCTGATCACGCGTATCCTACCTTGATGAACTTATTACCACCGGGGTTAAAAGGAGTAGCTTTTGCTGCACTTACTGCGGCTATAGTAGCATCATTGGCGGGAAAGGCAAATAGTATTGCTACTATTTTTTCATTGGATATTTACAAGAAATTTTTAAACAAAAATGCCTCCGATAGAAAGTTGGTGTTAATTGGCCGTTGGGTGGTGATAATAAGCATGTTGGTAGCAGCAATCGTAACCCCAGCTTTGCGCTCCTTGGATCAAGCGTATCAATTTATCCAGGAGTATGTGGGTTTCATTTCCCCAGGGGTATTGGCCATTTTTTTGCTGGGATTTTATTGGAAAAAAACCACTTCTGAAGCGGCCTTAACAGGGGCTTTATTGACCATTCCTATTTCTGCTGTGCTGAAATTTTTACCCATATGGACAGATGATTGGTTCCCGGATTTCCCTTTTTTAGACAGAATGTCTATCACCTTTGGTTTGATTGTGCTCACGATGATGGTGATAAGTCTGGCACGTCCGAAGAGTCAAAATAATGCCCATAATATTCACGTTGACTTAGGAATGTTCAAGGTAACCCCTGGGTTTATCATTGGATCCGTCATTATTACCGGTATTTTGACGGCACTCTACACCGTTTTTTGGTAAATTAAGGACTACTGACCTAGATTTTTTTGTAAAAAGAATAAAAATGAACTAAAAAAAGTTGATTTTTATATCGCAATTTAAAAGACGCTTAACTCATGGAAAATCCTCAGCCACTTGCCAATTTAGATGAATGGGAAATGGACCTGCTCCAGCGATATCCCGATCCTAATAAAATCGCAACCAACAAGAAGACAGAAGCTTTTCGTGATTATGAAGCCGAGACTAAAGATTCTGTCAAGGAATTTTATCGATTAAATCATCAATATCAGTCCTACGATTTCGTACAGCAAAAAAGAACTGATTTTTTAAAATTTGATAAGCGTGAAATGCCTATCTGGAATGCCTTTGATTTTTTGAATGAATTGGTAGATGATTCAGATCCCGATACTGATTTGGATCAAATGCAGCATCTTTTACAAACGTCAGAAGCCATAAGAAATGATGGGCATCCAGACTGGATGGTACTTGTGGGATTGATCCACGATATGGGTAAGGTATTATGTTTGTTAGGTGAGCCGCAATGGTCGGTGGTAGGGGATACATTTCCCGTAGGTTGTGCGTATTCAGATAAAATCGTCTTTCCTGAATTTTTTAAAAATAACCCTGATTTTGAACACGAAATTTATAGCCAAAAATATGGTGTGTATGCGCCCCATTGTGGATTAAGTAATGTGACTATGTCATGGGGCCATGACGAATATGTTTATCAAATGATGAAAGATTACTTACCTGAGCAAGGTTTGTATATGCTAAGATACCATTCTTTTTATTCGCAGCATAAAGAAAGTGCCTACGATCATTTAATGGATGCTCATGATCATGAACTCTTTGAATGGGTTAAATTATTCAATCCGTACGATTTGTATTCAAAAAACCCCAATCAGAAAAGTTGGGAGGAACTTAAACCTTATTACACGGCATTGGTTAAAAAATATTTACCGGAGACATTGAGATTTTAATTTCCCAACGGATCTAAGAAGACCGTGCTATCCAAGCACAATCTGTCTGCCAGCTAGATACAGATTAGATGTCTATTTTCTCGAGTTTAGGTACCAAGAGATGCATTAGTAGCCAAGCCAATAGGTAGGCACTTCCACAAATAAAAAACATGACTAGATACCCTGAATCTAGATCCCCTAAATTTTTATAATAATCAAACAAGAGGCCTGCGCTTTTGGCGATGATGATGCCTCCGATGGCCCCAAACATACCGCCAATCCCTGTCACTGTTGCTGTTGCTGATTTTGGAAACATGTCGCTGACGGTCGTATAGATATTGGCACTCCAAGCTTGATGCGCGGACATTGCCAATCCGATGATACCCACCGCCCACCACATATTGAGACTGCCTAGGTATTGAGTGGAGATGACAGGTAAAACACAAATGGCATAGATCAACATGGAGGTTTTGCGGGACTTGAATAAGGTCCATCCCTTTTTAATGAAATAAAAAGGCAAATACCCTCCCGCAATACTTCCCAGTGTCGCCATTGCATAAGCGGTGGCCACAGGAAGGGCCAAATCTGTTTGAATGAGTCCATATTGCTTTTCAAGATAATCGGGCAGCCAGAATAGATAAAACCACCAAACAGGATCGGTTAATAATTTGCCCAAAGCAAAAGCCCAGGTTTGTTTGAAGGACAATAATTTTCGCCATGAGTATTGTTTGTTTTCTGCAGGATCATCCTTTGTTTCATTGACATCGGTATGGATGAAATCAAATTCTTCTTTGGATAAACGGGCATGTTTGGCGGGGATCTCAAAAAAGAGCAGCCAACAGATAAGCCAAATAAAGCCGATCATACCAGTTAATACAAAGGCCCATTGCCATCCCCATTTGGCAGCAATAAAAGGAACTGTTAACGGTGCTAGAATCGCGCCAATATTGGTTCCTGAATTAAAAATACCTGTGGCGAGTGCTCTTTCTTTTTTGGGAAACCATTCAGCGGTTGCTTTTACGGCCGCAGGAAAATTGCCAGATTCGGTCACCCCCAAAAAACCGCGGGCCACCATAAAACCCAATGTGCTGGTAACGAAGGCATGAGAAATAGCGGCAAAACTCCAAAGCGTTGTGGCCAATGCATAGCCGATTTTAGTGCCCAATCGATCGATTAAACGACCGGCACCTAATAGTCCTAAGGCATAGCAAATTTGAAAAACAACTACGATATTGGCGTAGTCAGATTCCGTCCAATTATATTCAAGAGAGAGGGGAGACTTTAAAAGACTAATGACGGCCCTGTCCAAATAATTAATGGTGGTGGCGAAAAACACCAACCCACAAATTCGCCAACGGTAATTCGTGATCTTTTGCATCTTTTAATTTAAGGATTTTAAATTAAAATGAGGCAACTAATCGGAGTATTTCTTGGGTATTAGTTGTCAATAATTGATAATCTTGATTAGCTAAAATCTCTTTGGTAATCAATTTACTGCCCAAACCTACCCCTGAGACCCCGGAATCAAACCACGCTTTTATCTTTTCTTGAGAAATGTCTACACCGCCCGTCACAAAAAATTGCAACCCCGGATATAGGGGTACGATAGATGCAACGTAATCAGGTCCCAACACGTTTCCAGGAAACAATTTGATGAGTTTATATCCATTTTTTTGAGCAAGATGAACTTCTGTGACGCTCATACAGCCTGGCACCCATAAAATTTGTTGTTTTTTTACTTGTTCTGCGATTGATAAATCGAAGATCGGACTGATGAGAAAATCGGCTCTTAGCTGACTGAATTGTATCACATCTTCGGTTGATTGAATGGTCCCAATACCCAAAAATAAGTCAGGCATTGAACGATCCCTTACCGAAATTAAAAATTCAAAATTGGCCAACGCCTGTGAACCTCTGTTGGTGAATTCTACACATCGAATGCCGGCATTGTACAATGCAGTCAATATGCCCATGCAAACGCTTTTATCTGAATGATAAAATAAAGGCAATAATTTTTGCTTTAATAGTTGTTTAGCAATGGTTTGAGGATGATTCATTGGAGCATATTTTTTTTAATGTCATCAATTAGCTGTTGAGTAGCGTCACCTGCTATCTGATGTTTTCCAACGGCTGCGGCCACTGCCAAGGCTAGCGCACTGCGATCATCAAGCTGATTATGGGCACTATAAATCAAGCCAGCCATAAAGCAGTCCCCTGTTCCTACCTTATCTATGATCTTCGCTATAGGATAGGTCTGGGAAATAAGTTGTTCTGTCTGTGTTTGCATAACGGCAAAATAGGAGGTAGCCATTCTATAGGTATAGGCAATTTTTTGAACCTTTTGAAAACGTTTTCGCATTGAATCTATGGATTTGAAACCGGCCTGTACCAACTGAGTTTTTGATTGCCCTTGACTTGAAGACACTGATGCCTTAATACTTGTTAATTCTGATACTGACCAAAGGTTACCCATAATCAAGTCACAATGTTCTAATAGGGGTTCTATCACACGCTCAGGATGGGGCTGATGATGCCAAAGTTGTTTTCGGTAATTCAGGTCCAAAGAGATGGTAATCCCCAAGGAGGAGGCACTTTCGAGTAGTTCGAGACAAACCGCTGCAACATCATCATTCAATGCTGGTGTAATCGCACTTATATGAACCCAAGAAGTATTTTTCAATGCCTTTTTCCAATCTATGGTGCCTTTTTTTAGCGTAGAGAATCCAGAATGATTTCTGTCGTAAATCACTTCTGTATTTTTTAATTCTGATCCAATGGGCAAGAAATACATTCCTATTCTATCCCCTGTAAGAACAATATCTTGGACATCAATTCCTTTCGATGATAATTCAGCGGTGATTGCGGTGGATAGGTAATGATCAGGAAGTGCTGTTATGTATTGGGTAGGAAGTGCCCAATCATTCAGTGCTTGTGCAACATTTAATTCAGATCCACCAAGAAAAAAAGGAAGTTGATGGGTGTCTAACCAATCGTCCGTGGGTGAAAACCGTAAAAGTAACTCTCCGAAACAGCAAATTTTCCCTAGCATGTTTATAAATTAAAATACTCTTTTGCATTGTAGTAGGCGATGTCTCGGATGATGCTACCCATCCATATTTCGTCATTTGGAAGCCAACCTTTTTCCATCTCTGCCCCAAATAGATCGCATAAAATACGCCTAAAGTACTCATGTCTAGGAAAGGACAAGAAACTGCGACTATCCGTTAGCATTCCTATAAAAGTACTTAAGACACCCATATTTGATAAAATATTGAGCTGATTAGAGATGCCTTCTTGCTGATCGGCGAACCACCAGGCACTACCCCATTGAATCTTACCTTTAATAGTCCCATCATTGAAATTACCTGCCATAGTGGCAAAAACTTCATTGAAAGCGGGGTTCACATTATATAAAATAGTTTTGGCCAATTGATCGCTTTTGTCCAAGGCATTCAAAAAAGCACTTAAATGAACCGCTTGTTGATGATCTCCAATGGAATCAAAGCCAGTATCAGGTCCTATTTGGTTATAATATCGGGTATTATTGTTCCTTAAGGGCCCCAAGTGAAATTGTTGTGTCCAATTTCTTTGGTGATACATCTTGCAAAGTGCCAATAGGACAATCCCGACAAAGGCTGTTGGGTTTTCAAAGTGCTTAATACTGTTGTTTTGAATAAAATCGGTGAAATCACGTTCTATTTGTGGGTAATTTTTTGATAATTCGGGCATTTGTACGAGTCCATGGTCAGAGATGCGACAGCCATTCTGATGGAAGTAATCTACTCTATGTTCCAAGGCAAGAAGCAGCGTTTCTAGGTTATTGATTTTGATGCCGCTTGAGATTTCAAGTTTGTCAAGATATTTCAAAAAGGTTTTTTTATCCTGAATATTGAACACCTTGTCGGGGCGAAACCCCGGATATACCTTGGATTTGAAATTGGATTTTCCTAGGGCGGTATGAGGGACTAAGTCGTCGCAAGGATCGTCAGTAGTGCAAATCCAATCCACATCAAAACGTTGCAATAATCCTTGTGTTGAAAATCGATCTTCTTGTAATTGTTGATTACAAGATTGGTAAATATCAGCAGCGGAATTCTTATTTAAATAACGTTCAATCCCAAAAGGATTTTTAAGTTCCATATGCGTCCAATGAAACAAGGGATTTCTTACGGTATTGGGGACGCTGTTGGCCCAAGCGCTGAATTTCTCAGTATCACTCGCATTTCCCGAAATCAAACGCTCATTAATGCCCAGGGTGCGCATAGCCCTCCATTTGTAATGATCTCCTTTTAACCAAATCTCAGTAAGATTCTCAAATTTCTTATTCGATGCAATCTCCTGAGCCGGTAGGTGGTTGTGGTAATCTATAATAGGCAGTGTTTTGGCATATTGGTGATAGAGGTTTTTTGCTGCTTTTGAGTGCAACATGAAATCATCATCTAAAAAGTAGGTATCTTCCATGATCTTGCTATTTTTTGGTTGCATCAGTTTCTGCTAGACTTCTTAATATACCCAATTCTACACCTCTGATTTCGGCCAATCCCCTTAATCGCCCAATAGCCGAATAACCAGGATTAGTTTGCTTGTTTAAATCATCCAATATTTGATGTCCATGATCAGGCCGCATCGGTATCCCACACCTTCTTTTTGTCATTACTATTATCAATTCTTTAATAACTTCATACATGTCCACGTCGCCTTCCAGGTGATTTTCTTCATAAAAATCACCAAGGTCATTACTTCGGGTGCTTCTCAAGTGAATGAAGTTTATGCGATCCGCAAATTGCGTTACCATGGATGCCAGATGGTTGTCTTTGCGTACACCGAAGGATCCAGTACAAAAACACAAGCCGTTGTTGGGCGAGGGTACGGCTTCAAAAAGGGCGGTAAGATCCTTAGTAGTGCTGACAATTCTTGGTAATCCTAGGAGGGTATAAGGAGGGTCATCCGGATGGATTACCATCTTGACCCCTGCTTTTTCGGCGGTAGGGATGATTTCTTTTAAAAAATAAATTAAATGATTCTTGAGTTTAGTCGCATCAATTTGATCATAAGTATCCAAGGCTTGTTGAAACTGATCCAATGTAAAGCTTTCTTCACTACCAGGTAATCCTGCGATGATATTGCGCTGTAGTATTATTTTTTCTGGCGCTCGCAGGCCATCAAATCTTTTTTTTGCCTCCTTTATTTCATCTTCTGTGTAATCATTTTCGGCATTTTTTCGATTTAAAATAAAAAGATCGAAAGCCATAAATGCGGCCTTTTCGAATCTTAGCGCCTTACTGCCATCGTGCAGGGTATAGCTCAAATCGGTACGTGTCCAATCCAAAATAGGCATAAAATTGTAAGTGACAATTTTCACGCCACAGCCTCCTAAATGAGTGATGGTGGTTTTGTAATTTTCAATGTATTGCTCAAAATTTTTTGATTGGGTTTTGATGGCTTCATGTACTGGGACACTCTCTACGACCTCCCAGCTCATCCCGAAAGCTTCAATTTCAGCCTTTCTTTTGTTGATATCCTCGATCTCCCATACAGCTCCATTGGGTACTTGATGTAAAGCAGTAACAACGCCCGTACATCCAGCTTGCTTGAGATGAGCCAAATCGACGGGGTCATTGGGGCCATACCAACGCATGGTTTGGGTCATTCGGTGGTGTGTGTTGAGATAGCTGGGGATTTTACTCATGGACTTATTACTCTTATACACCGCTATTTTTAGTGAATCCACCATCTACAAAAATCTCTGATCCGGTCACAAATTTGGAAGCGTCACTCAGAAGATAGATTAGGGCACCCTTTAAATCATCGGGTTCTCCAAATTTCTTAAAAGGAGTATGCTTAATGATCTTATTGGCCCTTTCCTTGTAGGTGCCATCTGGATGAGTCAATAAGTCTTTGTTTTGTTTTGTTAAGAAAAACCCAGGTGTTATCGCATTGACCCTGATGTGATCACCATGACGGTTGGCCACTTCAACTGCAAACCATTTTGTATATAGATCTAAGGCTGCCTTGCCCAGGCTGTAACCAAGCACCATAGATAATGCATTTTTCGGGCTCACGGAAGAAATATTCACAATGCTCCCTTGCCCATTTTTGGCCATTTCAGCCCCAAATACTTGAGAAGGAATGATCGTGCCCCAAAGGTTTAAAATCAATGCTTTTTGAAGTCCTGGGATATTCATGTCAAAAATATCTTGGTCCTTGGCGACTACTGATTCCGGAACGTTGCCGCCAGCGGCATTGACCAATCCATCAATTTTACCAAAACGGGCGAGAATCTTTTCTTTTGCAGCATGCAAACTGTCTTCTTCCAACACATTGGCATAAACACCAAGTGCGAGGCCACCATTGGTGTTTATTTCTTGTGCTCGTTGATGGGTCAAGGCTTCATTTAGGCCACTGATCACCACTGATCCGCCTGCTTCTACTATGGCATTGACAAAGGTGCTTCCAAGAATACCGGTTGCACCCGTCACAATGATTACTTTGTCTTTTAGCGAAAATAAATTCATTGAAAAGTACTTAAAAAGTTAATATCATCAATTTTGGTGTATTTCATGATACATGAGCTTAAAAAGTTATTGGAATTTCCCTATTACATTTTATAAATTAGTTATTTAGCAGAATATCAATTGGTTGCTTTTGATGAAAAGAGTCTTTAATTAAATGGTGTGATACTATTTGTTTTCATTGAATGCTTTTTTGAAGGTTTATTTCTTTTTTATTAAAACGCCAGGCAATTTGCCGGTGGCACTTTGGTTTCGATAGGTGATTTGACCGTTGATCCAGACAGATTCAATGCCAATGGAGGGTGTGGTGCTGTTTTGGATGGTAGCCTGATCGATGACTGTGTGTGGGTTAAATAAGACAAGATCCGCATAATTCCCCTCTGCAATAATTCCCCTATCATTGATTCCTAAGTGCTCAGCTGCCATTCCAGTCATTTTGAATAGGGCCGTTTCTAGAGGCATCAGCTTGTCTTCTCTTATATAGCGTCCAAGAAATCTAGTGAAGGCCCCATAGCCCCGGGGATGCCCACCAGCGGCGCCATCCGAACAAAGGTTGGTGTAGGGCCAAGCCAGGAAATCGGATACGTCTTGATCGCTCATGGATTTTGCCGCAATCACCTCTATTGATCCTGTAAACTCCGGATTTTTCTTATCAAATTCAGTCGCCATAGCGATCAGGTTGATAAGGGTTTGGGCAGTAGATTCGTTGCGTTCCCTTGCAATTGCGGAAACTGTCTTACCAGTATATTCAGGGATTGGTGCATATTGAACCAAGTAGGATTCGCTAGGATCAAACAGTTGATCGACTGCAAATTGCGCACTAGACAAGTTAGTGTAATCTCGATTTGGGAAAAGTACCCGCAAAGTAGAATTCCAAAAATTGTATGGATAGACGTCGGCCGTAATATTGACGCCTTCATTGCGTGCTTTTTGCAGCTTATTCAAATAGAAGGAGGATTGATTCCAGTTGTCTTTTTTTGCAATTTTTAAATGGGAAACCTGCACAGGTACGTTGGCTACTTTGCCAATGGAAATAATCTCTTCCAAGGCTTCCTCAAGTTTGATGTCTTCACTCCTAAGATGGCTGATGTATCGACCGTTATGTTCAGCGACAATTTTCGCCAAACTTATTATTTCATAGAAATTTGAATAAAAACCAGCTTCATATTCAAGTCCCGTTGACAATCCTAGTGAACCTTTGGACATCTCTGAACTTAATATTTCCTGCATTTCTTTTATTTCGGAAGTGTGGGAGGTTCTTAGTAAATCATGGTCACCCATGATAGCTTCGCGTAAGGTAGCGTGTCCGGTATAGCTTGCTACATTGACGGCTACTGCTTGTTTTTTAAAAAAAGATTCTAGAGTATCCATAGCATAGCTACCCCCATCTTGACCTATTACGATGGTGGTAATTCCTTGACTTATCATAGGTATTGCTGATGGATCTCTTGATAAAGACCCAAAATGATGGCTGTGAGAATCAATAAACCCAGGTGCCAATGTCAATCCATTCCCCTCTATTATTGGTTCATTATTGAATGGGACAAGTTCCCCGATATCATAAATTTGAGTTCCTGAAATTCTGATGTCCACATTACGGGCAGGTGTCCCAGTACCATCGATGAGCGTTATGTTTTTGATTAGCTGTGTTTGAGGAAGTGCAGGGTTCTGTCCAGCTAGGACTTCTTTAACCATCGAGCCCATGGAAAAATTGCTTGAACTTGTCAAAATAATCAGTGTCTTGTTATGGTTAAGGTCCCTTTCTATAAAATTCTTAAAACCTACCCAACTTCCGGCATGAGAAACAATATTTTCATGGGTATTGATGTTCCAGCCAAATCCATATGGATGTGTTGTGCCGTCCTTGAGTCTAACAGGAGTAAAAGCAGCTGCTATTGAAGTTTTGCTTACTGTTTTTGAACCATAAAGAGATTGTTCCCATGTCAATAGATCAGCTGCGGAACTATAAATATTACCATCTCCGATTACCCCATCATATCTCATAAGGTCATGGTCTACGAATTTACCATGGATTCGTTTACTTCCGATTACCCGCTGATCTCTTTGATCAGGTTGATTTTTCATATTCAAATAATAAACAAAGGTGTTTTTTAAATCCAGCGGCTTTGCAATTTGATCATTAAAGAAGGTTTCATAAGGTTGATTAGCTACTTTTTCTATAATAGAGCCGAGTAAAACATATCCAGTATTTGAATACTCCCACTGGGTTCCAGGGTCAAATCTCAGCGGAGGATGGTAGTCCATCAAAAGAGATAATACTTTGAAATTGTCGAGTGTATCCAAAGTATTGGTATACAAATCTGCGAGATCAAAGTATTCTTCTAGGCCGCTCGTATGGTTCAATAAATTCCGTATAGTCACATTGGGATAAGGAAAGTCGGGCAGATAGCTCTTGACCCAATCATCATAGGCTAGTTTTCCTTTTTCTTGAAGCAACATGATCAAGCTGGCAGTAAATTGTTTAGAGATGGACGCAAGATTGAATGAAGAGGTGATATCTAAGCGTTTCTCTGAATGAGTGCTAGTCGTCCCCCAAGCAGTTTGGTATTCTATTTGTCCTTTTTTAGCGATTAAAACTACCCCATTGAACATGCCTATTTGATTCATTTGAGAGGTCATAGAATCTATTAACCTTTTGTTAGTTGGATTCAGTTGGCAGATTGATGGTAATGACATCAGCAATAGCAATGTCATTAGGAGGATAGGGGAGAACTTTTTTTTCATATTTCTAGCTCTTTAAGTAGGATCGAATATAATCTCTTTTCTTGTAATGCTATTCATTAAATGATCATGGGTATTGGTGAGGCTTTGTATTGATTATCAATATAAAATCTTTGATGAAGATTAAGACAAGTCTAATCCTTTAACTTTGAAAAACAACCTCTCATATAAATAAAGGCCTGATGAAAAAACGCATACTTGGAAACAATTTGGAAATAAGTGCCCTTGGTTTGGGATGCATGGGCATGAGCTTTGGTTTGGGCAAAGCGCCAGATCGAAAGGAGATGATTGCGTTGCTACATGAAGAGGTTGATATAGGCGTGACATTTTTTGATACCGCCGAAGTATATGGCCCTTATATTAATGAGGACCTACTGGGTGAGGCGTTGCTCCATTCAAAGGAAAGGTGGTCATCGCAACTAAATTTGGCTTCAAACTTGGTGCTCAGGAGGGGACGCAAAGAATGGGACTTGATAGTTCCCCTGCCAATATCAAAAAAGTTGCGGAAGCTTCTTTAAAAAGACTTAACGTGGAGGTGATAGATTTATTTTACCAACACCGTGTTGATCCAAATGTACCCATAGAAGAGGTGGCAGGTGCGGTTAAGGATCTTATCCAGGAAGGTAAAGTCCGGCATTTCGGTCTATCTGAAGCGGGAGTAAAAACCATACGCCGAGCGCATGCCATTCAGCCGGTTACCGCCTTACAAAGTGAGTATTCTTTATGGATGCGTGAGCCCGAGCAGGAGGTCTTACCAATATTGGAAGAACTGGATATTGGTTTTGTACCTTTCAGTCCCTTGGGAAGGGGTTTTTTGACCGGAAAATTAGATGTGAAAGCCAAATTTGATGATACAGACATAAGATCAGGGTTACCTAGGTTTACGGAAAGCTCCTTAAAGGCCAATCAAGTGTTAATAGATGTGTTAAAGGAAATTGCTAAACGAAAAGAAGCAACGTTGGCTCAAATTTCTTTGGCCTGGTTACTGGCAAAGAAGCCATGGATTGTCCCCATTCCGGGCACGACCAAGTCTCATAGACTAGAAGAAAATATAGGGGCATTGGAGATTTACTTAACGGATCAAGAAATGACTGAAATTGAAGCAGCGGCAAGTCAAATATTGATTATCGGAGCCAGGTACCCTGCTCATATGCTGGAAATGACAGGGCGCTGATTGTGAGTAATTATAAATAATCAGCGCGGTATTTGATAAGAAAATCAAACAATCAATGTTAGGAGAGGAGGTAAAGAAATAGGCAATATGAGGCGGAGCTTATCGAATGGTTAAGCGTATAGGGCTCATGTCACCGCTCCAAGTACCATTCATTTTTCACTACTCTAAAGGTTTTAATCAACTTCTGTCCATTTATAAGTTTGACGAAATAAATGCCAGATGCCAAATGTTCCATATCAATGTTAGTTTCTGGAGTAACCATTACTTTGTTGTCCAATAGTGTTCCATTTAGATTGTAAAAGTAATAACTTAATTCACCTGCAATTTTATTGTAATTATCGATACTTAGGGTAATGTAATGTTGAGCTGGGTTTGGAAATATGTTCGCGTTAGCGAGAACTTTCGAAGTGATTTCTCCTAAAACACTTATAACATAAGTTTGTTGAATACCTTCGGAAACAGATCCGTTATTATCCTCGTAAGTACTAATAAATACTTGACCGACAGAATAACTAGCACTTCCGCCAGCACCACTAGTTTCACCCCCACCGCTGACAAGAACATCTTGTGCGAGAGCAATAGAATGAACGGTCACAAGGGCAAATAACAGACTGATTAGTTTCATGCGGCTAATTTAATATGAACAAAGTTACTTTATTTAAATATTATAAAATGAATTAATGAATACAGATTAAATCTGTTGTGACTGACTTAACATGGAAAAAAAGTGCTTTTGGAATTAATGTGGTTGAAGATCTTTAATTTAACCATTATTTTTAAGTAATTGGAAACTCTATTTTAGATCGTATGAAATTCAAGAATTATATAAGCTCGATTGTTGAGGATAATACTACGTTAAGAGGTAAGATTTTCGATTACACGATTCAAGGACTTATTTTATTTTCTCTTGTCGCCTTTTCGCTAGAAACCTTACCTAACAACAGTGAATTTACTAAGTTTCTTTTAAATCAATTTGAGGTTTTTTGTATTTGTATTTTTATCGTGGAGTATCTGTTGCGTCTCTACGTTGCTCCTAAGCCAATTAAATATATTTTTAGCTTTTATGGTATTATTGATGTGTTAGCAATAGTGCCGTTTTTTTTAAGAGCATTTGATTTAAGATTTTTGAGAGCTTTTCGTATATTCAGAATTTTTAGGGCATTAAAACTGATCCGATACAACAAGGCAATCAATCGGTTTAATATGGCAATGGAGATTGTCAAGGAGGAGTTGATTCTGTTTTTTATCGTTATTTTAATACTGATTTTCATAGTATCTGCAGGTATTTATTTTTTTGAAAATGAAGCGCAACCAGATGATTTTAAATCTATATTTCATAGTGCATGGTGGTCAATTGTAACCCTCACTACGGTGGGCTATGGGGATGTTTATCCGATAACCTTGGGAGGAAAGATTTTCACTTTTTTTGTTCTGATTATTGGGGTGGGTGTGGTAACAATTCCTGCTGGATTGATAGGAAGTGCCCTTTCACAGGCGAGGGATCTAGAGATCGAAAATGACAAAAAGAACTCCAATAAGTAAGGCCGATTGAATGCTTAAAAAGATCAGAATTACATGAATGGCTAATTGGTAGCAGAAGCTTTAGGTATTTTCATGTTAAGTTCTAGCAATATGACGTTTTAAACATTATATTTATTCGTATTATTCAAAAATTACCCCACAATTTTATGATCAATTCGCCTAAAACCAAGTACTTTTTAAAATTAGTCCTTTTATTTATTTGTTGTTTTTGCTTAAATACAGTAGACGCCCAGGATAATGAGTGGAAGCAGCTTTTTAACGGAAAGGATCTTAACGGCTGGAAACATGTAGGCGGAGGTAATCATCATATAGAAGACGGTCTTATTGCTAGTAACGGGGGGATGGGGTTGCTCTATTGGACCGCAGAAAAAATGGGAAATTGTGTGATTCGCGTGGTATACAGGATGGAAAAGTTTAACAGCAATTCAGGTATTTTTATTCGAGTGCCCATTGAGCCAAAAGAAGAGTGGATGCCGGTTTATTATGGTTATGAAGTGCAAATAGACAATCATCCAGAGACCTCAGGTGAGGATGAGTATCATATCAGTTCAACTTTGTATGCCTTCACTAAACCTTTGTCAAAACCTGGTAAGCCTGGACCAGAATGGAATACAGTTGAAATCACTTTGGATGGCCCTAGAACTATTATTCATCTCAACGGCGAATTGGTTACCGACTATAGGGAAGGGGAGCCAACGCCTCCGAGGATGTTTGATTTTGAGCCGTATCTAGGGATAAGGCCAGATATGGGTTACTTTGGATTACAAAATCATGGTGAGGAAGATCGTGTTTTTTTTAAAGAAGTGGCGGTGAGAAAATTGTATTGAGACTTTAATGCGTAATGATTGACCCAAAAAAACAGAGCTATGAAGACAAAAAAAATAGGACGCAAAGAATTTATAAAAAAAGTAGCTGTAGGTACAGCTGGATTTTATATCGTACCTCGATACGTTTTGGGTGGTCCAGGATATGTAGCTCCAAGCGATAAGTTGAACATAGCCGCTATAGGATGCGGAGGTGAGGGCGATAATGATATTCAACATATGGCCAATACGCCAAACAAGAATAGTAACATTGCTTTTCTATGTGATGTTGATGAACGACAAGCAGTCGATAAAAGGAAACAGTTCCCAAAAGCCAAATTTTACACGGATTGGCGGGAAATGTTTGATAAAGAAAGTAAGAACTTTGATGCGGTGACCGTAGCCATACCAGATCATAATCATGCCTTGGTAGGCTTGAGTGCGATGCAACTCAATAAACATCTTTATTTACAAAAACCGCTTACGCATGATATTTACGAAGCTAGAATCCTCACTCAAGCAGCCGAAAAGTATCAGGTAGTTACGCAGATGGGTGATCAAGGAGCTTCCTCAGATGGCATGCTGATCATGCAAGAATGGTTAGAAGCAGGCTTAATCGGTGATATTGAAAAAGTGTATTGTTGGACGGATCGACCAGTATGGCCTCAAGGTATTGCATGGCCTACCGCTACTCCACCTATTCCCAAAGAGTTAAATTGGGATTTGTGGTTAGGTACTGCAAAGAAAACGAATTACATAGAGAATCTAGTCCCCTTTAATTGGCGTGGATGGTGGGAATTTGGTACGGGGGCATTAGGAGATATGGGTTGTCATATAATGGGGCCTCCTTTTAAACTTTTGGGGCTGGGCTATCCCACTGAGGTTTCGGGTAGTGCAAGCACTGTATATAGTGGGATTTTTCAGGAAGGAGTCTATCCAGAAAGTTGTCCAGTTTCTAGTTCGCTGAAGTTTAAGTTTCAACAAAAAAATGGAAAAAATCTTGATTTGTATTGGATGGATGGGGGAATTACCCCTGAACGCGCAGATGAACTAGATCCTGATTTAAATGCAAATATTGCCTTGGGTGATTGGCCTACTGAAAATGATTTTGAGGGAGCGACCTTGTTTATAGGCTCGAAGGGTAAGATTTCATGCGGATGGGGAGGAACTCATCCCAGATTGTTACCGCTTTCTAAAAACAGTGAAATCAATGTGCCTGAAAAATATCCACGGGTTATGGGCGGAATGGACGGTCATTGGTGGCAGTGGATAGATGCCTGCATCGCGGGGTATGGCAATATGGAAGTTAAGTCACCATTTGTCGGTTACGCAGGTCCTTTGACAGAGACGGTCTTGCTAGGCAATTTATTGCTAAGGAGTTTTAATATACGTGAAAAAATCAGCCGAGTTGATCCCGTTTATGGAAAGATGGAAGGTTTTAAATTTAGTGGTAGATATAAGTCTTTACTTTGGGATGGGGCAAATATGAGGGTGACTAATTATGAACCTGCCAATCAATTTGTGAAGCGGGAATATCGACAAGGTTGGGGAGAATTGAAGCTATAATACAAACTTATGCAAATCGTCAAATCGATTAACTATCAAGAATTAT
>TARA_B110000503_G_scaffold61247_1_pt1 | contig 60482 bp, 58 predicted proteins | sample TARA_B110000503 | Tara Oceans TARA_B110000503 (sample SAMEA4397472) | marine metagenome | biome: Polar Biome; feature: [SRF] surface water layer (ENVO:00010504); material: water (ENVO:00002006), including particulate matter (ENVO:01000060) such as... | depth 5 m | reverse complement strand
CTGATTACAAATCAGCTGCTCTAGCCAGCTGAGCTACATCGGCTTATTACACTTTTAAATGGTTGGCAAATGTAAAGATTTATTTTTTTTGAATCAAAAGAAAAATACTGAATTTTTTAAAAAAAAATATATAATCAATTATTTCTTTCTCTTGGGTGATTATTCTTGTAGTCACTGATGATTTTAGGAAGCTTAATTTTCGTATAAATTTGCGTAGAAGCCAAGCTAGAATGTCCTAATATTTCTTTTATACTGTTTATGTCTGCCCCATTATTCAATAAATGTGTAGCAAAAGAATGTCTTAAAACATGTGGACTTGCTTTAACTTTAGTGGATACTTTAGAAAAGTATTTTTTCACTAATCTATAAACTAAAGATGGTCCAATTTTATTTCCTTTAGATGTTATAAAAACATTATCTACGTTAAAAGAAATATCTGATCTATAAATAAAATAATCCTCCATTCTTTTTGCTAAGGAAGGTAACATTGGAACTAACCTCTCCTTATTTCTTTTTCCAAGAACTTTAATCATATTCTCTTTCAAAAAAACATCATTCATTTTCATCCCAATTAACTCATCTCTTCTAATACCTGTAGAGTATAACGTATCTATTATCAAAAGATCTCTTTTGCCTTCAAAATTAATTTCAAAAACATCAATAACTTTAAAAACTTCATCTTCAGAAAATGGAATTATAATTTTCTTTTGGGCTTTTAATCTTTTATGATTTTTCGTAGGAGATTCAATGATTTTTTCAATTTTAATTAAAAAATCATAATATTTATTTAGCGAGGAAATTTTTCTATTAATAGTTAAGGAAGAAAGTTTTAAATCCGAAAGGTTAATGACCCAACTTCTAATTATAGAATAATTTACAATTGAGACATCTTTAATGTTATGTTCAGATTCACAAAACGAACAAAAAGTCTGAATATCATTTTTATATGCTAAAATGGTGTTATTTGAAAAATTTTTTTCTTTAGATAAATAATCAAAAAAATTTGATAGGTACATTAAGGAGTTCTTAGCTTTTAATAAAGTTAAGAACTTTTAAGGAGAATAAATTCAGATAAATATTAGATATTTTCTTGATCTCTTAAGCCCTGAACGTAAGCAGCTTTCTTTATCTTATCTCTATTTCTTACTGAGGGCTTGATAAAAGCTTGTCTAGATCTAAGACTTTTCATAGCGCCAGTTCTGTCGAACTTACGTTTGAATCTCTTAAGAGCTCTGTCTATATTTTCGCCTTCTTTAACTGGAATAATTAACATAAATAATTTTAAATAGGTGGCAAATATAGAAACATTTTTTATTCCTTAGAAATTATTTTAAAGTATTTCTACTTAATCGCTTTTAAATATTTCTCTAACTGCACTTTAACCACTGGAAATAAGAAAAACAAACCTACCATATTTGGAAATACCATTGCAAAAATCATTGCATCTGAAAATGCCCAAATAGAATTCATACTTGCTGCAGCACCTATTATAATGAACAAACAAAATAAAAGTTTATATGTTAAATCAGCCGCCTGTCCTCTTCCAAATAAATATTTCCAAGACTGAAGACCATAATAAGACCATGAAATCATTGTAGAAACCGCAAACAGAACAACTGCTATGGTTAAAAATAAGTCTGAATATGGAATATATTCAGCAAATGCTTGAGAAGTAATTCCTGCACCTTCAAAAGAAACACCTTCAATCATCACACTACCCATTCCATCTCCACCATACTCAAAATATCCTCCAAAATTGAAGATTATAATAACTAAGGCAGTCATTGTACAAATAACAACCGTATCTATAAAAGGCTCTAACAAGGCTACTAATCCTTCTGAAGCAGAATATTTAGTTTTTACAGCTGAATGAGCTATAGAAGCAGAACCTGCACCTGCTTCGTTTGAAAATGCTGCTCTTTTAAACCCTACCATTAAAACACCTATTATTCCTCCAACTCCAATGGCAGTTGGGTTAAATGCTTCAGTAATAATTAAATTGATAGCATTATCAACCAAAGAGAAATTAATTAATAAAATATATACACAAGCAAATAAATAAAGCAAAGCCATAAATGGAACCACTTTTTCTGTAACAGATGCGATTCTTTTAATTCCTCCAATAATTATTACACCAACCACTATAGCTAATATTAAACCTATAATTGCTCCAGCACTTGTACTCTCAAAACCAAGTAATTGTTTAACAACAACTGTAGCTTGATTCGATTGCGCTGCATTTCCTCCACCAAAAGATCCCCCAATACAGCAAATAGCAAAAATTACAGCTGTAATTTTTCCTAAAGTTTCAAAACCCTTTTCTTTTAAACCTCTACTTAGATAATACATTGGGCCACCATAAACTACCCCATCCTCATCTACATCTCTATACTGAACTCCTAAGGTACATTCAACAAATTTAGTTGACATCCCTATAAGTCCACAAACAACCATCCAAAATGTGGCTCCAGGACCGCCTAGTGCTATTGCTAAAGCAACACCTGCTATATTACCGTTTCCAACTGTACCAGAAACTGCTGTCGCTAAAGCTTGGAAATGAGAAACTTCACCATCATCTGATTTGTCATCATTTTTATCAATTTCATCATATTTTCCTCTAAGAACATTAATTGCAGTAAAAAAATATTTAATATTTGGAAACCCAAAGTAAATAGTAAAAAATAACGCACTACCAACCAGAAGGAGAATAACAAATGGATATCCCATAACTTCAAAAAATATTACTGAGCTGAAAAAATCAGAAATTGGAGCAAATGCTTCATCAATTTTTTGATCCATCCCCTTTTCTTGAGAAAAAGAAAAGAAAGACGAAAAAACTAAAACTAAGCTGAGGAATATTTTTTTCATTAAAAATAATTTTATTGATTAATCAACAAGATGCAAATAATTAACAATAATTCAAATGTTTTTTTTATAAATCAAAAACTGAAGATCTTTTTGTAGAAATTAAATCTTTAATTTTAAGCCAAAAAGCTAATATTAAATAAAAAATAAATCCTATTCCTATTGAGAAAAAGCTACTATATATAAAAAAAATTCTTACATTTTTTACTCTTATCCCCATCAATTCAGCTAATCTTGAACAAACAGAAAAACCATGCCTTTCAAAAAAATATCTTATATGTAACATTTTAAATTTACTTAATTATATCTCCACCCCAATCTAAAATTCCACCTTCTAAATTATAAACACTCTTATAACCCATTTGCTTCATTAATTCACAAGCTTGAAAACTCCTAGCACCAGACCTACAATAAATATGAATACAATCAGATTTTGAAAAATCCTTAATACCTTCTAAAAAACCATGAGAATCATATATGTTCAAATTAATGGACTCTTTTATATAACCACCATCAAATTCTTCTGGTGTTCTAACATCTAATATTTTGCTGTTTTCTGAATTTTTGATTGACTCAGTCCACTTTTTTTCATCTAGATTCATGGTTCGGTTTTTTGTTAGTCAAATATATATAGGAATTGCTTTATATAATAAAAAATTAAATTTTATTTAATTTATTGTAAACTATGACTATGATTTATATATTTGGGAAATGTTAAACAAAGTGAAATTAAATTTTTGGTGGCGTAGTATATCATTCGATATGTTGCGATAATCCAAATAAATTATAAATATAAATTTAAGGCTTGTCTCGCGACAGGCCTTTTTTAATTAAACAAACCGAAGAATTGTATAAAATATCAACATCTGAAAAAAAAATACTAGTAGACACGTTAACTCCTGTAAGTATTTATTTAAAAATTAGAGACAAGTATTCAAACTCTCTATTATTAGAAAGCAGTGATTACGGAGTTAACGATAATAGCTACGCCTATATTTGTTTTAATCCCATAGCAGAGATTTATATTGAAAACAACTTTATTATAAAATCTTTGCCTGACGGAAGTAAAGAAAAAATAGAAATTAACAAGAACGTTAATGTTGTTAATGAAATAGACAAGTTTTTTAAATTATTTAAATGCAAAAAAAATGATAAGAAATTTATAAATAATGGTGTATTTGGGTATATGAATTATGATTCGGTAAAACACTTTGAAGATATCGACTTAAATTCAAAAGAAAATGATATTGAAATACCTGAAATATATTATGCTTTTTACTCTAATATAATCGTAATAAACGCATTTAATAATCAAGCTATTTTATTTCATCACAGTTTTAGCAAGCCAACTAACTTAGAGGTTATCTTCGACTATATAAACTCTAATAATTCAACTAAATATCCTTTTTTAAAATCAGGAAATTTAAATTCAAACATGAATGATCAAGAATTTATTGATCTTGTAAAGAAAGGAATAAAACATTGTGACAGAGGAGATGTTTTTCAGATTGTATTGTCAAGAAGGTTTTTTCAAAAATTTAAAGGTGATGAATTTAATTTATACAGAGCTTTAAGATCTGTCAACCCATCCCCTTATCTTTTTTATTTTGACTACGGTAGTTATAAGATTTTCGGGAGTTCACCTGAAGCACAGTTAGTAGTTAAAGACAATAAAGCAGAGATTCATCCAATCGCAGGAACTTTTATAAGAACTGGTGATGATGAAAAAGATGCAATTAAGGCAAAAAAACTTTCTGAAGACATAAAAGAAAACAGCGAACACATGATGCTTGTCGACCTTGCTAGAAATGATTTAAGCAGAAACGGAAATAATGTTAAAGTTGAAAAAGATCGTGAAATTCAATTTTATTCGCATGTTATACACTTAGTATCAAAAGTTACTGCTATTAAAAAAAATAATTCATCAACTTTTCAAATAGCAGCTGACACTTTTCCAGCCGGAACCTTATCAGGTGCTCCAAAGCATAGAGCAATGCAATTAATATCTGAGTACGAAAATTGTAATAGATCATTTTATGGTGGAGCGATTGGATTCATGGATTTTGAAGGAAATTTTAATCATGCTATCATAATCCGTTCTTTTTTAAGTAAAAATCATGAGCTAATATTTCAAGCAGGAGCAGGGGTAGTATCAAAATCTAGTCCTGAAAATGAGTTACAAGAAATATATAACAAACTTGGTGCTTTAAATAAAGCATTAGAAATGGCAGAAAAAATATAGTTATGAAGATAATAGTTATAGATAATTATGATTCTTTTACTTATAATCTAGTTCATTATTTAGAAGAATTAAATTGTGAAGTAACGGTAAAAAGAAACGATCAACTTAATCTATCTGAAATTGAAAATTTTGACAGAATAGTTCTTTCTCCTGGTCCTGGAATACCTAATGAAGCAGGACTTTTAAAAGAAATTATTTCAAGATATTCTTCAACAAAAAATATTTTAGGAGTCTGTTTAGGACATCAGGCTATTGCTGAAGTTTTTGGAGGAAAATTAGAAAATTTAAAATCAGTATTTCACGGAGTGTCTTCAGAAATAAATATTATAAAAAGTGATCCCTTATTTAAAGGATTAAATAATCCGCTAACAGTCGGCAGATATCATTCATGGGTTGTAAAAGATCCATTACCAGAATGTTTAGAAGTATTAGCTCTTGACGAAAATAAACAAATCATGGCTTTAAAGCATAAAAAATTTAAAATAAGAGGTGTTCAGTTTCATCCAGAATCAATATTAACTGAACAAGGAAAGACTTTACTTGAAAATTGGTTAAACATTAATTAATGAAAGATATCCTAAATAAATTGAGTTTTCATAAAACACTTTCTAAGTCGGAAGCTAAAAAAATATTAATTAATATATCTAAAGGAGATTACAATAACAGTCAAGTAGCTTCGTTTCTTACAGTATTTATGATGAGAAACATAACATTAAATGAACTTGAAGGATTCAAAGAAGCCCTTTTGGAATTATGTTTATCAATTGATTTAAGTGATTATGACACTATTGATTTATGCGGAACTGGGGGGGACAATAAAGACACGTTTAATATATCTACTTTATCTGCATTTGTAACAGCAGGTGCAGGAGTAAAGGTTGCGAAACATGGCAATTATGGGGTTTCGTCTTCATGTGGGTCAAGTAATGTAATGGAGAGTTTAGGAGTAAAATTTTCAAATGACGGGGATTATTTAAGGAAATGTATTGAAATAAGTGGTATTTGTATTTTACACGCTCCTTTGTTTCATCCTGCAATGAAACATGTAGCGCCAATTAGAAAAGAGCTAGGATTAAAAACTTTTTTCAACATGCTAGGCCCTTTAGTTAACCCTTCGTTTCCAAAGAATCAAGTTGTTGGAGTTTTTAGTTTAGAACTAGCTAGAATCTATGCTTATTTATTTCAAAAAACTGATAAAAATTTTTCAATAATTCACTCACTAGATGGATACGATGAAATCTCGTTAACTGGAGGAGTCAAAATAATTTCTAATAATTCTGAAAAAATATTTTTTCCAGAAGATTTTAATCTTACTAAATTAGAAGCTAAGTCAATAAAAGGAGGTGATTCGATAAAAGAGTCTGCAAAAATCTTTATAAAAATATTAAAAAATCAAGGAACTGAATCACAAAAAAAAGTTGTAGTTGCTAATTCAGGCCTAGCCATATCTACGGCTCTTGAAGTTTCAATAGACGATGGGATTAACATGGCAAAAGAATCATTAGATTCTAGAAATGCGTTAAAAGCATTTAATACGTTAAAAAAATTAGGTGAATAATGACTATACTTGATCAAATAATAAAAACAAAAAAAATTGAATTAAAACTCTCAAAGTTTAATAACTCAATTATAGAATTAGAAAAATTCCCAATTTTTGAACGCACTACAGTTTCTTTATCTAAAAATATCAAAAATAGTTTTCATGGAATTATTGCTGAACACAAAAGAAAATCTCCATCAAAATCTATTATTAATGACACTATCTCTATAAATGAGGTGATTAGAGGCTACGATTTTGCGGAAGTTTGTGGTATTTCAGTTTTAACAGATAATAAATATTTTAAAGGATCTCTCGACGATTTATTGATCGCAAGAAATGTTACAAACATTCCTATTTTAAGAAAAGAATTTATAATAGATGAATATCAAATAATTGAAGCTAAAGCTTATGGTGCCGATGCAATATTATTAATTGCCTCTTGCCTTTCTGATAAAAAAATAAAAAATCTAAGTGAATGTGCAAAAAAAATTGGATTAGAAGTGCTTATAGAGATTCACAATTTAGAAGAATTAAATGGATGTTTAATAGATTCGATAGACATAATAGGAGTGAATAATAGAAATTTAAAAACTTTTAAAGTCGATATACAGACTAGCAAAAATTTAATAAAATACATCCCAAGTGATTTTATAAAAATTTCTGAAAGCGGATTATCTAGTCCAATACAATTAAAAGAATTAAAAAAATTCGGATTTGATGGATTTTTAATAGGAGAAAATTTCATGAAACATACAGATCCTGGTTTAGAAGCTTTGAAATTTATAAATAAATTAAAATGAAATTAAAAGTTTGCGGGATGAAGTTTCCTGAAAATATTATAAAAATTGAAAGTTTAAAGCCAGACTTTATGGGATTTATATTTTGGAATAAATCTGTTAGGCATTATGATAAGACTTCAATATCAATTTCAAGTGAAATAAACAGAGTTGGGGTTTTTGTAAATGAAAAAATCGAAGAAGTTTTAAAAAAAATAAAACAGTATAATTTAGACTTCGTACAGTTACATGGTGGGGAAAATGAAGAATATTGTAGGGCAATAAAAGATCATTGTAAAATAATCAAAGTATTTAGTATTAGTAAAGGTTTTGAATTTAAAGACTCTAAACCTTTTGAAAACTTATGCCATTATTTTTTGTTTGATACTAAAAGTAGCTCTTATGGTGGAAGTGGGGAAAAATTCGATTGGACTATTTTAAATAATTATAATTCTAAAAAATCATTTTTTTTAAGTGGCGGAATTAGTCTTGATGATATTGATGAAATAAAAATAATTTTCAATTCTAAACTTCCTTTGCTTGGAATTGATATTAATAGTCAATTTGAAAATAAATTATTAGAAAAAGATTATAATAAAATTAAATTATTAATAAAAAATTTGAAAAATGCATAAATCATATAATGTTGATAGCGATGGTTACTATGGGGATTTTGGTGGGGCTTATATTCCTGAAATGATGTATTCTAATATAAATGAATTAAAGTCTAAGTATCTTGAAATATCTTCACAAGCAGATTTTATAAAAGAATTCGATGAGCTTCTCAAACAATATGTAGGAAGACCAACTCCCTTGTATTTTTCCAAAAGACTTTCACGAGAATATAATTCTAAAATTTATTTAAAAAGAGAAGATTTATGCCATACTGGAGCACACAAAATAAACAACACTATAGGTCAAATATTATTGGCCCAAAGACTGGGGAAAACTAGAATAATAGCAGAAACTGGTGCTGGTCAACACGGAGTAGCAACAGCCACAGTTTGTGCGTTAATGGGTATAAAGTGTATTGTTTATATGGGTGAAGTAGATATCAAAAGACAAGCTCCTAATGTTGCGAGAATGAAAATGTTAGGTGCTGAGGTTAAACCAGCTTGTTCTGGCAGTAAGACTCTAAAAGATGCAACTAATGAAGCTATTAGAGATTGGATAAACAACCCTATTGATACTCACTATATTATTGGCTCAGTCGTTGGACCTCACCCCTATCCAGACATGGTTGCAAGATTTCAATCAGTAATTGGTTTAGAAGTAAAAGAACAATTACTAGAAGCTGAAGGAAAAGAAAATCCAGATTATGTTGTAGCATGTGTCGGAGGGGGAAGTAATGCCGCGGGATTGTTTTATCCTTATCTGGATGATCTAAAAGTTAATATAATATGCGTAGAAGCAGCCGGAATGGGGATTAAAACTGGAAAAAGTGCCGCTACATCTATATTAGGTAAAGAAGGTGTAATTCATGGATCTAAAACACTTCTTATGCAATCAAAAGATGGTCAAATTACAGAACCTTACTCAATCTCTGCAGGACTAGACTACCCTGGTATTGGTCCTATGCATGCAAACTTATTTAGATCTAAAAGAGCTGATTTTATTTCAATAACAGATAAAAAAGCTATGGAGTGGGGCTTAAAGTTATCAAGAATGGAAGGTATCATTCCTGCTATAGAAACTTCACATGCATTTGCAGTTTTAGATAAGAAAAAATTCATGAAAAAAGATATAATTGTGTTTAATTGCTCAGGGAGAGGAGATAAAGACTTAGATACCTATATAAATTATTTTAAATTATAGTTTGATGAATAGAATAAATAAAGTTTTAAAAGAAAAAAAAGATATACTTTCTATCTACTTCACAGCAGGATATCCAAATATTGATGATACTGTAGAGATTATAAAACAACTGGATCGTTCAAAAATAGATATGATTGAAATTGGACTTCCTTTTAGTGATCCTTTAGCAGATGGTCCAACAATTCAAGAAAGCTCAACTAAAGCGTTAAAAAACGGAATGAATACCTTCAAATTATTTGAACAATTAAAAAACATTAGAAAAATTACTGGTATTCCTATAATTATAATGGGATACTTTAATCCAATATTACAATATGGCGTGGAGAATTTTTGTAAAGATTGTAAAGAAGTCGGAATCGATGGGTTAATAATTCCAGACCTTCCTGCTGATGTTTATATTAAAAAATATGAGAAAGTTTTTAAAAAACATAATCTACTTAACATGTTTTTAATTACTCCTCAAACAAGTAACAAAAGAATACGATTAATTGATGAAATTTCAAACGGTTTTATATATATGGTAAGTAGTTTCAGTGTAACTGGTACTATTAATTCGTTTGGTAAAGAACAGCGAAAATACTTCAAAAGAATTAATGATTTAAAACTTAAATCTTCTTTATTGATTGGTTTTGGAATTAGCAATAATAATACTTTTAAAGATGCAATAAATTATAGCCAAGGAGCAATTATTGGGTCTGCTTTTATAAAGTTCATTAAACAATATGGAATTAATAAAATATCAGATTTTATAAAAAAAATAAGAAGTTAATTATCTAATAAAAACAAGCTCTTTTGAAGTCTGAGATTCTTCACCATTAAAAGAATACCCTCCATAATTAAACCCTTTCAATTCTTGTTCATTATTAATTTCATTATCTAAAATATATCTCACCATCATCCCTCTTGCTTTTTTAGCATAAAAAGAAATGATCTTTAACTTTCCATTTTTAAAGTCTTTAAAAATTGGGGACACCATTTTAGTAATTAGTTTTTTCGAGTCAATGACTGATGAATATTCCTTGCTTGCTAAATTGACAAACAATTCCTTTTTAATTAATTCATTATTTAAATTTTCCGTTATTTTTTCTTTCCAGAACTCGTATAAGTTAGATGAATTTTTTAATTCTAATTTAGTGCCCATCTCTAATCTATATGGTTGCATCAAGTCAAGGGGTCTTAAAAACCCATATAAACCGGACAAAATCCTTAAAGACTCTTGGGCTTTATTTATTTGATTTTGATTGAGGCTAAACGCATCCAAACCACTATATACATCTCCATCAAAGGTAAAAATAGCAGGTCTAGCATTTTTAACATTAAACGGGGTTTTAAAATCATTATTCCTCTGCCAATTTAAATCAGCTAATTTATCTGAAATACTCATTAAATTTTTTAATTGTAAAGGCGACTTTAATTTTAAAAATTCATTAATAGAAATAGAATCCTCTAAAAACAATGGTATTGAAAAATCATTAGTTGGTAATTCTTTTTGAAAGTCTAATGATTTGGCAGGAGAAATAATAATCTTCATAAGAACTAAAATAATTCATAAAAATTAAAAACTCAAATATTAGTAGAGTAATTTCTCCATTTAATTAAACTTTCTGAAAAATCATTCGGTAATTCACATTCAAAATTTAATTCTTCTCCACTAGAAGGATGAACAAAGCCTAACGATTTTGCATGTAAAGCTTGTCTAGGCATAATTTTAAAACAATTTTGTACAAATTGTTTGTATTTATTAAAAATCGTGCCCTTCAAAATTTTATCTCCTCCATATCTTTGATCATTAAAAATTGGATGACCAATGTGCTTCATATGAGCCCGAATTTGATGAGTTCTTCCTGTTTCTAGTTGACATTCAAGAAGAGTCAAATAATTAAATCTTTCCAAAACTTTATAATGCGTAACAGCCTTTTTGCCTAATTCATTGTTTTCTGGAACACTCATAATTAAACGATTTTTAGGATCTCTTGATAAATTCTCGTCTATAGTTCCTTCTTCTTTGTCTACTATTCCCCAGACTAGGGCATTGTATTTTCTTTTAGATGACTTTAAGTAAAATTGTTTTGCAAGGTGAGTCATGGACTCTTCAGTTTTAGCAATAACCAACAATCCACTAGTATCTTTATCAATTCTATGAACTAAACCTGGCCTACCATCTTTATTTGATGGTAAGTTTTCGAAATGATTTATTAATCCGTTTAAAAGTGTCCCACTGTAGTTTCCATGACCAGGGTGAACTACTAGACCAGGAGGTTTATTAACCACTAACAAGTAATCATCTTCAAATACTATTTCCAATGACATTTCTTCTCCAACAAGTAAGTTTTCATAAGGAGGATGAGCAAACATAACTTTGGCTATATCTCCTGGTTTTACTTTATAATTAGATTTTACACTCTTCTCGTTTACAAAAATAAAACCGTTTTTTGCAGCTTGTTGAATTTTATTTCTTGTTGCATTTTCTATTCTATTCATTAAAAATTTGTCTACTCTTAAAGGTTCTTGTCCTTTATTAGCTTTAAACTGATGATGCTCAAACAAATCATTATTATTTTCTAAATCATCTACATTGTTATTACTCATTTATTCTAATTATTATTACCGTTTCCAAGTACTAAATCAATTTTAGATTTTTTGGGAATCATAATTCCAGGTGCAGCAACTTTTCCCTTATATGACAATTCAATAACCATATCTCTTCCTATGTTATCAATATAAGAAACATTTCCTAATTCTAAACCTGAAGCTAATAAAGCTGAAATTGCACTTCTTTTTGTAGTCTGAATTATGTTTGGCATAACTACATTTTCATAATTATTTGGATTAATAGTTAAATATATAGTTCTATTCTTTTTTACTTTAGAATTTGCTAATGGTGTCTGCTCCAAAACAGATTGCTTAGCAAAAGATGGGTTATAAAATGTTGAATCTACAATCTCATATGTTAGCTTTCTGTTAGATAAAATTTCTTCAAACTCTTCAATTTGAAATCCAATTAAATCTGGTACAATAATATCATTATTATGATTAGTATTTAGATTTAAATAAATAAATAAAAAAAATATTAGAAAACCAGTAATTAAAGAAGCTACTAACAATTGATTAAAAAAATATTTACTAAAAAAATACTTGAGTAAATTCATATATAAATTTTAAACAAATATATAAAATATGTGTTCTTTATGGCTTGACTTAAAATAAATGATATTTTTGTTGATATGAAAAGAAATATTGCTGTTTTAATGGGTGGATTTTCTCCAGAAAGAGATATTTCAATAAAAAGTGGTGCAGTCATATATAATAATATAGACAAGGAATCTTATAATCCATATAAAATAATAATAAGTAAAGAAAAGTGGATTTATATAGACGATAATAATAATGAGTTTAAAGTTTCAAAAGATGATTTTTCAATAAAGGTTGACAAAGTCAAAATAAATTTTGATGTTGCCTTTATTGTAATACATGGTTCTCCTGGAGAAGATGGCTTACTTCAATCTTATTTTGAACTAATCGGCATACCTTACACGGGTTGTGATTCTTACACGTCTTCTATTACATTTAACAAAAGAGACTGTATCTCTATTTTACAGAAATATGATATTCCATCAGCAAATTCTATTCATTTAAATATTGGGGATACAATAATTGAAAATGAAATTATTGAAAAAGTAGGTATCCCTTGCTTTGTAAAGGCAAATAAGTCTGGAAGTAGCTTTGGTGTATATAAAGTCAATGATCGAAAAGATCTAATTAACTCAATTAATAATTCGTTTAAAATTGATAATGAAGTGCTAATTGAATCTTTTTTAGATGGTATAGAAGTTTCAGTTGGAGTTATGAATTATAAAAATGAAATTAAAGTTTTAGGCATTACTCAATTGATTACAGAAAATGATTTTTTTGATTATAGCGCAAAATATGAGGGAAAATCTACAGAAATTACTCCTGCAAATATTTCAGAATTACAGAAAAATAATGTAACAAAAATTGCTAAAAAAATATATAAAAAGCTAGGCCTTAAAGGTTTTTCTAGAAGTGAGTTTATTTTTATAGGCGACACTCCATATTTTCTGGAAATAAATTCAATCCCTGGCATGACAAATGAAAGTATACTTCCAAAGCAAGCTGAAAATAGTGGAATCTCATTAAAAGACATATGTTCTGAAGTAATTGAAGAAGCCATAAATTAATTTAATTATATTTAAATATGAGAAAAGCTGTTTTTCCAGGATCTTTCGACCCTTTCACTTTGGGCCATTTAGACATTCTTAAAAGAAGTTTATCACTTTTTGATGAAATCACTGTTGGTGTTGGCGGAAACAATGAAAAAAAAACCATGTTTAGTGAAAGACAAAGAATCAAGTTCATTAAAAAATGTTTTGAAAATGAACCTAAAATTAAAGTTGAAAGCTATGAAGGCTTAACAATTGATTTTTGTAAAAAAAATGATGCACAATTTATAGTAAGAGGGATTAGAAATAATGGAGATTTTGAGTTTGAAAAAGCAATTGCTAGAACTAACAGAAAGCTTTCTAAAATTGAAACCATATTTTTATTGACATCTGCTAAAACTTCTTTCATTAGTAGTAGCATTGTAAGAGAGTTAATTATAAATAAAGGGGATTATCAAATTTTTGTTCCAGATTCGGTTAAAATAAATTAAACATCTAACAGTAATTTAATATTTGGATAAATATTTTTTTTATTTAAAATTTCTGTTTTATTTTTCCAAATAACTTTAGTGATCCCTTCATTTTCTTCAGGAATAAGATTGCTGATATTATTTGCTTTCATATCATACCAAGTAGTTTCTTTTAAAAAAAACTTTTTATCATTTTTAAAAATATGATAAGTAATAGAATTTAGATTTATTATTTCTAAATCTTTAGCTCCGGTTTCTTCTGAAACTTCTCTAATAGCTGTTTGATCAATTGATTCATGATTATCCATTTTACCCTTAGGTAAATCCCATTTTTTCCTTCTATAAATAAATAAAATTTGATTTAATGAGTTTTTAACTATACCTCCACCTGCTTTAATTACTTTTATTTTTTTAAAAAATAACGAAAGGAGCTTTTTGGGCTTTGAGTGATATAAAAATATTTTATTGTGTTTTTTAGCTTTCGTTACTACTTCATCAATACTTATCTCTTTTAAAGAATATATATTTATTTTTGATCCAAATGGAATTTGACTCGTTAAAACTACTAGATTTTGGTTGACAAAAACTTTATACATTTGTATTTATGATTTTAGATTTAGAAACAGCTAAAAAAACAGCAGAACTTCTTTTACAAATTAATGCAATAAAATTGAATCCAAAAAATCCATTTACATGGGCTAGTGGATGGAAATCACCAATTTATTGTGACAATAGGTTAATTCTTTCACATCCACAGATAAGAGTTTATGTAAGAGAGCAAATGGTTAAACAAATAAATAAACTATATGCTAAACCTGATATTATAGCTGGAGTGGCAACTGGTGCAATTGGAATAGGGATGCTTGTAGCGGACTTAATGAACCTTCCCTTTATTTATGTTAGACCAGATTCTAAAAAACATGGTAGAAAAAATCAAGTTGAGGGTCAATATAATAGCGGACAAAATGTTGTTGTTATTGAAGATTTAATTAGTACTGGCAATAGCAGCTTAATAGCTGTAAATGCTCTCAGAGAAGCTGGTTTAATAGTAAAGGGCATGCTTAGTATTTTCACTTACGGATTTGAAATTTCTTATGATAATTTTAAAAATAATGATGTAGAATTACACACCTTAAGTTCATATGATATGTTGCTGGAGCAAGCATTATCAACAAATTATATAAATGATTCTGATTTCAAAACACTTAAAAAATGGAAAAAAGACCCTGAAAATTGGTAAAATAAAACTTAAATTATGAATTTAATTAGTGAATCAAATAAAGTAAACACTCAAGATGAAACTCTATTTGAAAAACTTAGTAAAGTTGAAAATTTCAAATTAATTATGCCACAGAATGTTTCGAAATTTGAAATAATTGATTCTAATTCTTTCATATTTTCAATAAAAGGCATGCCTGCAATTAAATTAAAAATTGGAGAAAAAATAAAACCATCAAAAATAATTTTGGAATCAATAGAATCTAAAATTAACTTTACACTAACAGCCTTCATAAGTGTATTTGATTCTGAAACCTGTTCTTTTCACTTAGAATTTGACGGAGACTTAAATCCAATGATTCAAATGATGGTAAAAATACCATTACAATCGTTTATAAATGACCTTTCTAATAATATTAATAATTTGATTTAGTTTATAAATATGTGTGAAAAAAATTCTTATGCGCTAATTACTGGAGCTTCATCGGGAATAGGGTTAGAAATCGCTCATTCATTAGCAAAAAGAGGTTATAATATAATTTTAACTGCAAGAAATGAAAGTAAATTAAAAACCATTTCCCAAGACTTACGCTCAAAGTATAATATTGAAGTAGATTATTTTATTTGTGACTTAGCTGATAAACAAGGACCGAAAAATATTTTTGATTTTTGTGAAACAAAAAAATATTTTGTTAATATATTAGTGAATAATGCTGGCTATGCTATGTCAACAAACTTTGAGGAAACTAAAGTTGAAGATGAAGAAAAGTTTATAAGAGTGTTAGGAACAGCTGTTATTTCTACTACTAAACTTTTTGTTAGAAAAATGATTAAAAATAACAATGGTAAAATTATGATTGTATCGTCAGTTGCTGCTTTTGCACCGCCATCAACTATTCAATCTTTATACGGACCAATTAAAACATTCATGAATCGATTTAGTGAAGGAATAAATTTAAGCTACAACCATAAAGGCATTACTTCTACTGCATTGTGTCCAGGTTATACAATAACAAATTTTCATACTGCTAGTGGTGTTCAAGATGAAATGGATAGAGTACCCGGATTTTTAAAAAAACCTGCAAGTAGAATTGCAGAAGAAGGAGTTACTGGAATGTTAAAAGGTAAAAAAATTGTTGTACCAACTAAAACCTGGAAAATTATTGTTTTTCTTATTAAAATTGTTCCTCAATTTATTTTTAATATTTTATCTTCTCTATTAGCACCAGGAAGGTATGAAGATTAATAATTAAAAAATTGATATTCCCCAAATAGTTACAACAGTCCAAAGTATATATTTAACTAGTTTTCCTATAAACATCCAAATAGATACTTTTATGAAATTTATTCTAAAAAAACCTAAACTTACTGCCAAGGGGTCACCAATTAATGGCAAACAACAAAGAAATGCTAACGAACTTCCCCACTTATCAATTCTATATTTAAAACGAGCGATTTTTTCTTTTTTTATACGGAAATATTTTTCTAAAAAATTCCAATTACCTAATCTCCCTAAATAATAACTACTAAGTCCTCCTAACCAATTTCCAATTGTAGCAATTATAATGCTTAAATTTAAATCATATCCATTTATAATCATTACACTAAGAACAACTTCTGAGCTCAAAGGAATAACGGTAGCTCCTAAAAAACTGGAAATAAATAATCCCAAAAAACCCCATTCTATAAATGACTCCATTTTAATTATTTAAGACCATTTGTATTTCTTGAAAACTATAATTCACAATACTATTATTATCCTTTTGAATTTTAATCATTCCACGCTTATTAACTTCTAAAATTTTTCCTTTAAAAAAACCTTCATCATTTATAAAATCACTTTGTTCTCCTAATCGATATAAATTTTGATGATATTGATAGTTTACTTTAAAAAATTCATCTTCTGAAAATCCATTTATTGCATTGGTTAAATAATTGTATTTTTTTAAGCTCTGGAAAATTAAAAAAACTAATCCCTTTAAATCATAATCTATTTTATTGATTAATTTTAGTGAAGAAGCGTTTGGAAGATTAGTAAAATTCTCTTGATTAACATTTATTCCAAAACCAATGATGATATTTTCTATAAATCTTCCTTTAACCTTAATCTCGCTCAATATTCCACAAACTTTAGTTTTTTCTGACATTATGTCGTTAGGCCATTTAATTTTTAAATCTGGAGTGCCTAATGATTTCAATATATTTAAAATAAATAAAGAAAATTGCATACTTAAAACAAACTGATCTTTTACATTAACATTCTTAGGGTAAAAAATAATTGATAGAGCTATGTTTTTCTCTGGTTCACTAGTCCATACTTTACCTCTTTGTCCTTTACCTTTAGTTTGATTAAATGTATAGGCAACTTGTGTCTCTTTGGAAAGATTTTTTTGAATATTATCTTTTAAATATTCATTAGTTGAGTTAATGGCATCAAGTTTGATTAATCTCATGTAAGAAACTATATTTCTATAAAACTATATTAGTAGGTTTAAATATCCTAAATTTACATCATAAAATAATTACATTGAATACAGACAATTTAATAGCTAACGTAATAGAAGGAATTGAGAATGTTAAAGGAATAGATATTAACATTTTAGACCTTAGGAAAATAGATAATATTGCTTGTAAATATTTTATAATTTGTACTGGAAATTCTAATACTCAAGTTAACGCAATCACTAGCTCCATTAAAAAATGTGTTAGTAAATCAATGGCTGAGAAACCTTGGCATATTGAAGGTCTAGAAAATTGTAAGTGGGTTTTAATGGATTATGTAGACGTTGTAGTGCATGTATTTAATCGAGAAACAAGAGAATATTATCAAATTGAAGAGTTATGGGCAGAAGCCACATCAACATTAGTAAAAACTAAATATTAATTAATGGATAAAAACAATAAAAAAATTAACAAACCAAAATTTAATTCGTACTGGATATATGGATTAGTATCATTGTTTTTTATAAGCACATACTTTATAGGAGGAGATAATTCTGTTAGTGCATCAAAAAATATTAATATTTCTAGTTTTGAGAGGTTTTTAACCAAAGGTGAAATAAAAGAGGTAACAGTAGTTAATAAAAGTATCGCTCAAGTAACATTAAAAAGAGACGCGTTAAATAGTCCTGACCATAAAAATGCTAATTCTACAAATTTTTTAGGTCAAAAAAATATTAATGGTCCTCATTATGTTTTTGAAATAGGAAATTTAGAACTTTTCCAAAATAAACTTGAATTAGCCGAAAAAAAAGGAATACAATTCAATTATAATTTTAAAACTGTTGAAAATAAATGGTTTGATGTTCTTATTGGTTTTTTACCTCTTATAATTCTAGTTGGTCTTTGGATTTTTTTTATGAAAAGAATGTCGGGTGGAGGTGGAGGTGGAGGTGGTTCTCAAATATTTAATATTGGAAAATCAAAAGCAAAGCTTTTTGATGAAAAAATAGATGTAAAAACAACATTTAAAGATGTTGCTGGTCTTCAAGGTGCGAAAGAAGAAGTTCAAGAGATAGTGGATTTTTTAAAAAATCCAACAAAGTACACTAAACTTGGAGGGAAAATACCAAAAGGTGCTTTACTAGTAGGACTTCCAGGAACTGGAAAAACTTTACTTGCTAAAGCTGTAGCTGGAGAAGCAAAAGTTCCTTTTTTCTCACTCTCTGGTTCTGATTTTGTTGAAATGTTTGTTGGGGTTGGAGCTTCAAGAGTTAGGGATCTTTTTAAACAAGCTAAAGAAAAATCTCCTGCTATTATTTTTATTGATGAAATAGATGCCATTGGAAGAGCAAGAGGAAAAAGTAATATGACAGGTGGAAATGATGAGAGAGAAAATACCCTAAATCAATTGTTAACAGAAATGGATGGTTTCGGGACCAACTCCAATGTTATAGTTATTGCTGCAACAAACAGGGCAGATGTTTTAGATAAAGCTTTAATGAGAGCTGGAAGATTCGATAGACAAATCTATGTAGATCTTCCTGATGTAAGAGAAAGAAAAGAAATATTTGCTGTTCATTTAAAGCCAATCAAAACTATCAAAAATTTAGATACAGATTTCTTAGCAAAACAGACTCCTGGCTTTTCTGGAGCAGACATTGCTAATATTTGTAATGAAGCTGCATTAATAGCTGCTAGAAAACTAAAAAAATCAGTAAACAAACAAGACTTTTTAGATGCCGTTGATAGAATAGTTGGAGGTTTAGAAAAGAAAAATAAGATCATATCACCAGAAGAGAAAAAAATAATTGCTTTCCATGAAGCAGGTCACGCAACTGTAAGCTGGATGTTAGAACATGCATCTCCACTTGTAAAGGTCACCATTGTTCCTAGAGGACAATCATTAGGAGCTGCATGGTATTTACCTGAAGAACGTCAAATAATTAAGCCAGAACAAATTTTAGATGAAATGTGTGCTGCACTTGGAGGTAGAGCTGCTGAAAAAGTAATTTTTAACAATATATCTACTGGTGCCTTAAGTGATTTAGAGAAAGTTACTAAACAAGCTAGATCTATGGTTACAGTTTATGGTTTAAATGATAAAATAGGAAATTTAACATATTATGATTCTAGTAGTCAAAACGAATATGGTTTTACTAAGCCATATAGTGATGTAACGGCTCAAATAATAGATCAAGAAATTTCAAAAATTATAGAAACGCAATATCAAAGAGCAATAAAATTACTTAAAAAACATAAAAATAAGCTAGTAGAATTAGCTGATTTTTTACTAGATAAAGAAGTTATTTTTAAAGAAGATTTAATTAGAATTTATGGAGAAAGACCTTTTGACCTTAAAAAGTCAAAATAATTGTTTTATCTAAAAATATTAACATAAATAGAGTTAATAGTAAGTTTTTTTATCTTTACTTATTAAAATTTATAATTGAAAAAATTTATTAAGTCTTTTTTTAATAAAAATTCAGAAAATAAACCTATTGAAAATGTTGAAGGTAAATACATGCCTAAAAAAATAGCTCCAATAGAAGAAAGATTCACATTCAACTTCACCGAAAACGGTGGGAAATTTTTATACTGTGAAAATAAATCTGAATGTGATAATTTTTTTTCTCAAATTATAGATGAAAATCAATGGGAAAATGTTGAAATACTTTGTTACGATGATTCTCTTCTAGATTTTTTTAAAGAAAAGTCAAAACTGAATATTTCTAAAACAAATTTAAACTCTAAATTTTTTCTTACAACATGTGAATTTTTAGTAGCAATTGACGGTAGTTTACTGATATGTGATAAACAAATAAAATCACACAAAGTAAATGACCTTCCTAAGAATTTTATAGTATTTTCAAAAATTAGTCAATTTACTGAAACTTTAAGCGGTGGTTTAAATGGAATTAAAAGTAAGTATCCTAACAATCTTCCTACTAACATAACAACAATAAAAAATTTCAATATCCAGGTCAAAGAAAATAATAATTTTTTAACTTATGGAAGCGCTGCTAAAAACCTATATCTTCTTTTATTAGAAGACTTATAATGAAAGAATTTTACACAAGGTCCTTAACAGCCATTATATATGCCAGCGCAATATTATTTCCTTTATTTATTGATGAATACCTATTTTATTTTATTGGATTCATTTGTAGCTTAATTCTTGTTTTTGAATTCATTAAATTAATTGCAAATTATAATCATCAATTCTTTTCAATTGACTCTGGTAAGTCTAACCTGATACTTTATTTAACGTTTCCTTTATACACTTCCCTTTTCATATTATCTAGAAATTGTGAATTTTTAGAGTATCTTTTTTTACTAATTATAGTACTAACCAATATACTATTAGGAGTTTCACTTCTTAAAAATAAATTATTTTCTTTTTCAATTCTTAAAAACCGTTTCATTGGACATTTTTATTTAGTAGGCTCACTTGTTATATTCTTTTCAATGCCAAACGTTTTCAACACATATAATCCTTTAGTTGTATATAGCTTTTTAGCATTAATATGGATTTCTGATTCTGCCGCTTATGTATTTGGAGTAAATTTCGGGAAAAGACCATTGCTTAAATCTGTTTCACCAAAAAAGAGTATAGAGGGTTTTGTAGGTGGAATAATATTTTCCATTATACTTTCTATATTGTTTTATAAATATTTAAATACAGAATTTTTTACATTAACTCAATGGGTAGTTTTAGGTCTATTAACAAGTTGTTTAGGTGCTCTTGGAGATTTGGTTCAGTCACAATTCAAAAGAGAGGCAGGAGTTAAAGACAGCGGAAAATGGTTGCCTGGTCATGGAGGTCTTTACGATAGAATGGATAGTATTATATTTGCCGCGCCATTTATCTATTTAACTATAAAAATATTTAGCTATGTTTCATAAAGAAGGTTATACTATCATATCAATTTCTTTAATTATTACTATTATTATTAACTTAACTTCATCGTATTTATTAGATCATTTGATGATTTCAAAAATAATAGGAATAATTACTTTAATTATAATAATTTTAATTCTTCAGTTTTTTAGAAACCCAAAAAGAGTTACTGAACTTAACGATTCATTAATCATTTCTCCAGTTGATGGTAAAGTTGTTGCTATCGAAAAAGTATATGAAAAAGAATATTTCAAAGATGAAAGAATACAAATATCTGTTTTCATGTCGCCTTTAAATGTACATGTAACAAGATATCCAAATAGCGGTATTGTAAAATTCAGCAAATATCATCCTGGCAAATATTTAGTTGCATGGCACCCTAAATCATCAGAAAAAAACGAAAGAACTACAGTCGTGGTTGAAAATATGAATTTTGGAGAAGTATTGTATAGGCAAATTGCTGGAGCTGTTGCGAGAAGAATAGTTAATTATGCGAAAGTTGGTGATGACGTAACCCAAGGAGCTGATGCAGGTTTTATAAAGTTTGGTTCGAGAGTTGACCTATTTTTACCCTTGGATTCAAAAATAAAAGTTGAATTAAATCAAATAGTAAAAGGTGGCTTAGACACTATTGCTGAAAAATAATTTATTTTTTTAATTTCAATTCAAGTATTTTAACCTTCTTTAAGGTGTCTTCCTCTTTTTTTCTCTCATTTTTTATAACATCTTCTGGCGCATTATCAACAAACCTTTGATTACTTAATTTAAATTGTATAGATTTTAAAAAACCTAAATTATAATCTAAATCTTCCTTTACTTTACCTAAATCTTCTTCTTGGTTTGATAGATTATTAATGAAATATTCAATACTTCCGACAATAATAGAATGCACGTTTTTAGATTTACTTGAAAAATCCTCTCTAAGATCTGCGTTAGATAACTTTAACACTACACTTTTCATTTTACTGTTTTGACTAACTAGAGAAAATAGTTCTAATTTTTCTTTGTAGGAAATACCTTTTTCATTTCTATATTTTCTGATATTAGTAATAAGTTGCGAGATATGTTCAAAATCATCTAAAATAGAATGGTTTATTTTTTTTGATTTTGGCCATTCTAAAACAATTAAAGGATCATCATTTTCATCTTTAATTCCGCTCCATATTTCTTCAGAAATGAAAGGCATAAAAGGGTGTAAAATTATTAAGCAATTTTTTAATAATCTCAGTGTTTGATTATAAGTTTCTAAATCAATTGCTTCACCATAACCAGGCTTAATCATTTCTAAATACCAAGAACAGAAATCGTCCCATATTAGCTTGTATATAGTCATTAATGCATCTGAAATTCTATATTTAATAAAATGATCGTCAATTTCAATTAATTTAGAATTAAATTTATTTTTAAACCAATCTATTGCAGTTAAAGAAGAATTACTTTGAAAAGCACTATCTGAAACTTCCCACGATTTAACTAACCTAAAAGAATTCCACACTTTATTTGAAAAATTTTTTCCTTGTTGACATAAAGACTCATCAAATAATAGATCATTTCCAGCTGGAGCACTTAACAATAGACCTACCCTTACACTGTCAGCTCCAAAATCTTCAATTAATTTCAATGCATCTGGAGAATTGCCAAGTTGTTTTGACATTTTCCTTCCTTGCTTATCTCTAACTAATCCAGTGAAATACACAGAATTAAAAGGTTTTGTTTTCTTAAACTCAAAACCAGAAACTATCATTCTAGCAACCCAAAAAAATAAAATATCCGGACCAGTAACTATATCATTTGTAGGATAATAATATTTAAAATCTTCATTATCTGGATTTCTAATACCATCAAACACACTTATAGGCCATAACCAAGAAGAAAACCAAGTATCTAACACGTCACTCTCTTGTGTTAAGTCTTTAACTATCAGTTTAATATTTCCACTCTTTTCTCTAGCTTTTTCAAGAGCTTTATTAATATTTTCAGCAACAACATAATCTTTATTATCTTTTCCATAATAATAAACCGGAATTTGATGCCCCCACCAAAGCTGTCTAGAAATATTCCAATCCCTGATATTTTCCATCCAATTTCTATAGGTATTTTTAAATTTTTTAGGAAAAAGTTTAACTTCATCATTCATTACAGCATCAAGCGCAGGTTTTGAAATTTCTTCCATTTTTAAAAACCACTGTTCTGATAATTTAGGTTCGATAACACACTTAGTTCTTTCTGATTTGCCAACATTATTAATATAGGACTCAACTTTTAATAACGAATCTAAAGATTTTAATTCTTCAGAAATTTTTGTTCTAACTACGAATCTGTCTAAACCGCTATAATGTAATGCGAAATCATTTAATGTTGCATCATCATTTAAAATATCTACTATTTCTAAATTATGTTTATCTCCTATTATTTTATCATTTTCACTATGAGCTGGGGTCACTTTTAAGCAGCCAGTTCCAAATTCAATATCCACATAGTCGTCGGTAATTATAGGAATTTCTTTATTTAGTATTGGGATTATTGCTTTTTTACCTTTTAAGCTAACATACCTCTGGTCACTAGGATTTACAGCAATTGCAGTGTCACCAAATATTGTCTCAGGTCTAGTAGTGGCTACCGTTATTGTTTCCTTAGAATTTGAAATTTTATATTTTATATAATAAATTTTACTATTTACCTCTTCATAAATAACTTCTTCATTTGACAAAGTCGTTTTTGCTTCTGGATCCCAATTAACCATCCTGTACCCTTTGTATATTAAATTCTTTTCGTGTAAATCGACGAAAACTTTAATAACTGATTCAGACATGTCATCATCTAAAGTAAACTTGGTTCTATCCCAATCACAAGAACAGCCTAATTTCTTTAATTGCTCTAATATTAAACCTCCGTGCTCTTCTGTCCATTTCCAGGCATGAACTAGAAACTCATCTCTAGTTAAGTCATTCTTAGTAATGCCTGATTTTTTTAACTTTTCTACAACTTTAGCTTCAGTTGCAATTGAAGCATGATCGGTACCAGGGACCCAGCAAGCATTAAAGCCCATCAATCTTGCTCTTCTTACTAGAATATCTTGAATTGTAACATTCAACATATGTCCCATATGTAAAATGCCAGTTACATTAGGGGGCGGAATTACTATAGTGTATGCAGTTTTGTTATTTGGCTTAGATTGAAAATAATTATTTTCCATCCAAAATTTATACCACTTTGATTCCAAAGTTTTAGCATCAAATTTTTTAGCTATTTCCATCTTATAAATTAGTTATTCTTGAAACAAAAGTAGTCAACTAAAAAGTAATTTAAAAGGTATGTTGTATTTTTGTAATATATTTAAAAGACATACTTAATAACAAAATGAAATAAAATGAAAAAAATCTTATTAATTTTGATCATGTTTTTAATAGCAAATAGTGTAATATCTCAAGAAAAGCTTGCTGAAATTGAATTTAAAGAGACCATAATAGATTATGGAATTATCGAAAATGGAGAAGACGGTAGTAGAATTTTTGAATTCACTAACATAGGAAATGCACCTTTAACTTTTTCTAGAATATTTTCTTCTTGTGGATGTACAATTCCTAAAAAACCTGAAAAGCCTATTCTTCCTGGTGAAAAAGGTAAAATAGAAGTTAAATATGATACTAAAAGAACTGGAATTTTTCAAAAAGCAATTACTGTAAATTCTAATGCTAAAACTGCAAACGTAATTTTAAGAATTAAAGGAGAAGTTTTGCCAGAACCTGAAGAAAAAAATATAGCTAATAAATAAAAAATATCATATTTAAAAAAATTGAAAACAAAATACAAAACATCTCTTAAGAATTTAAATAGTTTTGGAGTAGAGTGTTTTTCTTCAAATTTCAATATTATAAATAACGAAAAAGAAATTATTGACTTTATTACTTTAAATAATAATCCCGAAACAATAATTCTTGGTGGAGGAAGCAATATGCTATTCAAAAATAATATAGACAAACCTATACTTAAAATTGAAATTAAGGGAATTGAGATAATAAATGAAACTAAGGAAAAAGTTCTAATTTCAGTTGGAGCTGGTGAAGTTTGGAATGACTTAGTAAGTTGGAGCTTATCAAATAATTATGGTGGCTTAGAAAATTTAAGCTTAATTCCTGGAAATGTAGGAAGTGCACCTATTCAAAATATTGGAGCTTACGGGGTTGAATTAAAGGATGTATTCGAAAGCTGTAGGGCTATTTCAATTGAAACAGGTTTACTTAGAATTTTTAAAAATAATGAATGTAATTTTTCTTACAGAAGCTCTATTTTTAAAGAAGAATTTAAAAATAAATACATTATTACAAATGTAGTTTTCAGCCTTTCAAAGTTCAATCATGTGATAAATTACACTTACGAACCTTTGAAAAATGATTTAAAAAATAACAATATCTTAAGTCCAAATATCAATGATATTTCAAAATCAGTCATTACAATAAGATCCCGTAAATTACCAAATCCAAAAGAAACTGGGAATTGTGGAAGTTTTTTTAAAAATCCTATTATTAAAGATTTAGATTTTAAAGAACTTACAAAAAAAGATAAAGACATACCTTTTTTTAAAATTTCAAAAAATAAAATTAAAATTCCTGCAGCTTGGCTTATTGAAAAATGTGGATTCAAAGGTTTAAAAGATGGGAATACAGGGACTCACGATAAACATGCTTTAATTATAATAAATCATGGTAATGCTACAGGTTGTGAAATTTTCAATTTTTCTCAAAAAATCAAAAATAAGGTTTTAAAAAAATTTAATATATTGCTTGAAGAGGAAGTAAACATTATAGACAAATAATTATATGTTATTTATAATCACATTTATACTACTAGGATTGGCATTTGCAGGAATTGCGATTAAAATTATAGTTAAAAAAGATGGTAAATTTTCTGGAACTTGCGCTAGCGCAAGTCCATTTTTAAACAAGGATGATAAGCCTTGTGGAATTTGTGGAAAACTACCTGATGAAACAGATTGTAAAAATCCTGAACTAAATTTGAATTAATAATTTGACAGATAATACTATAATTAAAAATCAAATAACTCTTGCCAAAGCAAATAACCAGAATGCATTTAGCTTCTTGTTAAATAGATATTGGAATGATGTCTTTAATTTTCAGCTAAAAAGAACAAATAACGAATCTAATGCAGAGGATATCACAATTGAATGTTTTGCAAAAGCTTTTGAAAAAATAAATTCTTATAAAGAAAAGTATACTTTTAAAACTTGGTTAATTGCCATTTCTAAAAACCTTCATATAGATCAATTAAGGAAAAATAAAATTAATTTTAATGAGCCAGATGAATTTAGTATTATTACTGAAACCTCGCCAAGTCCTGAAGACAATCTAATTAATGAACAAAAATTAAAATCTTTAAAATCTAAAATAAACAAATTAAAACCTAGTTATAAAAAAGTGATTGAACTTAAATATTTTAATGAATTAAGCTATAAAGAAATGTCTATTAAACTAGGCCAACCTATAAATAATATAAAGGTTAGGGTTTTAAGAGCAAAAAAAGTATTAGCAGAATTAATAGAAAAATAATGAATGGGTTAATGAGAAAATTCGGTCCTGGATTATTATTTGCAGGTGCAGCTATTGGAGTTTCACATTTAGTGCAATCAACAAGAGCTGGTGCAGATTTTGGTTTTGGTTTAATATGGGCTCTAGTTCTTTCAAACTTATTTAAATATCCTTTTTTTTTATTTGGACCTAAATATTCTTTAGCAACAGGAGAAACATTACTACATGGATACAAAAAACTCGGAAATTATGTTTTAGTTATTTATCTCGTATTATCACTTGTTACTATGTTTACAATTCAAACAGCGGTAACAATAGTAACAGCTGGTTTAGCGATAGAATTGTTCGGCATATCAACCGATATTACTATTTGGGCGGCTATAATTACCACTTCTTGCCTAATTATTTTATTAATAGGCAGATATAAATTTCTAGACAACTTAATGAAGTTCGTTATTATAACGCTGGCAATCAGTACAATAATTGCAGTTATCTTTGCTGGCTTTAGCTCAACAAATACACTTGAATTAACACAAGTTTTTCCAAAAGAAGCAGCTAGCATTGCATTTGTTGTTGCATTTATGGGCTGGATGCCAGCTCCATTAGATATCTCTATTTGGCAATCTATATGGACTTTAGAAAAAAAGAAAAAAGAAAAAAATATTAAAAATAGAGATATTATATTTGATTTTAACACAGGATATGTAACAACAATTATATTAGGATTATGCTTTGTTTTTCTTGGAGCTCTAGTCATGAATGGCAGTGGAGAAGAATTCTCTAATAGTGGGGGAAATTTTGCAAATCAATTGATAAACTTATATACTAGTTCAATTGGAAATGGAGCATTTTTAATTATAGCTATTGCTGCTTTTACTACAATGTTTAGCACAACTATTACATGTTTAGACGCATCGCCTAGGGCAATGAAAATTACATCAAAATTACTTGGGCTTCATAAGTTGAATAATTATAATTTTTGGATAATTCTTTTAGCTTCTGGAACTTTAATTATTTTCGCTTTCTTTATCTCAGAAATGGGCTTATTAATTAAAATAGCTACTATTCTTTCTTTTATAACTGCTCCCTTTTATGCATTTATCAATTTCAGACTTATAAATAGTCATCATACACCCAAAAGTTCTAGACCTTCATTATTTATAAATATATTAAGTATTCTGGGAATACTATTTCTAACTGGTTTCAGCATATGGTATCTGACGTTTTTGTAATATAAATTAATCAATAGTTTGTACATTTGAACAAGAAATTAATTTACTATACATGCTAGTTGATTCAACCAATATAGAACCTAAAATTGCAAAAAAACCAAAGTGGATTCGTGTAAAACTTCCAACTGGTAAGAAATACACTGAATTAAGGTCGTTAGTAGATAAATACAGCTTAAATACGATTTGCTCTTCGGGAAGTTGTCCTAACATGGGAGAATGTTGGGGAGAAGGAACAGCTACTTTTATGATTTTAGGTAATATCTGTACACGTTCATGTGGATTTTGTGGAGTAAAAACTGGAAGACCTGAAAGTGTTGACTGGGAAGAGCCTGAGAAAGTAGCAAACTCAATTAAATTAATGAAAATTAAACATGCTGTTATAACTTCTGTAGATAGAGATGATTTGAAAGACATGGGAACTTTAATTTGGACTGAAACAGTAAAAAGTATTAGAAGGTTAAATCCTTCAACAACATTAGAAACTCTTATTCCAGATTTTCAAGGAATTGAAAAACATTTAGATAAAATTATTTCTGTAAAGCCAGAAGTTGTATCGCACAATATTGAGACAGTTAGAAGGCTAACACGTGAGGTTAGAATTCAAGCTAAATACGACAGAAGTCTTTTAGTTTTAAAATACTTGAAAGACAATGGAATTAATAGAACTAAATCAGGGATAATGCTTGGTCTTGGAGAAAAAAAGGAAGAAGTTTTTGAATCGTTAACAGATTTAAAAAACAATAATGTAGACATTGTAACTATTGGACAGTATTTACAACCTTCAAAAAAGCATCTTCCTGTAAAAGAATTTATTGATCCTGCTCAATTTAAAAATTATGAAATTTTTGCAAAAAAATTAGGTTTTAGACATGTAGAAAGCGGTCCATTAGTCAGATCTTCATATAAAGCTCAAAAACACATTACTTAATTATAGTATCTCTAATTATTTTTTTAAATAAAAATTGATTATCTAAAAAAGTAATTTCTATTTGTAAGTAGTACCATTTATTTTTTTTATTAATCAATTTAATTTTTTGATAATCTTTTTCAGTAGTAATAATAATTCTATCACTATGCTCTAATTCAATTTTTTGGATATCCTTAAGAGAATAATTATAATGATCTGAAAAGGAAATTTTGTCAAATTGAATGTTTTTTGATTTTAAATAATTAACTATTTCATTATCATTAGCGATCCCTGTAACTAATAAAACTTTTAAATTATTTAAATCACTTATTTTCATTTCACTTTCACCAGACAAACAATTATTATATTTAATTGATGTAAAAAATAACTTTTGATGACTCTTCAAGGACACTTCTCTTCTAATTTCTTCCATTACCTTTTTAGAAAGATCATTTGGACATTTTGTTATAACAACTAAATCAGCTCTTTTATACCCTGATTTAAGTTCCCTTAAATCTCCACAAGGCAAAACAAAATCTCTATAGAAAGGAGATTTAAAAGTAGTTAACAAAATATTCAATTGCAGTGAAATACTTCTATGCTGAAAACAGTCATCTAAAACTATTGAATGAAGGCTTGCGTTGTCTTTTAATAGATTTGTAACTCCCCTAACTCTATTTTCATCAACTGCAACATCAACATCTTTAAACTTGCTAAATATTTGAAAAGGCTCATCTCCAATTTCATTTGAATTCGAAGAATCGTTAGCTTTAATGTAACCATTAGAAGATCTTTTAAATCCTCTACTTAAAAGTGCTAATTTAAACTCATTTGAAAAGAGTTTAAATATATATTCTGCCATTGGAGTTTTTCCAGTTCCTCCAGAACTTAAATTTCCAATTCCAATTAATGGTATCTCAAATTTATGAGATTTAAGAATTTTTAAGTTGAAAAGACTGTTTCTTAAGCTTGTTATTAAAGTATATAAAATAGCAAATGGGAAAAGGAAAAGTCTAATTCTATTCATTAAACTAAATTATAAACGAAAGTATTTTTTTAAATAATTTCATAATAAATTATTTCAATCGTCAATTGATAATTATAAAGATATAAATTCAAAAACCAATAATTATAATAAATGAAAAATTTATGATTTAATATTTTTTAACTTTGAATAAAAAATATGATTCTTAAAGAAATTATTGATATCCTAGAAAATTGGGCACCCATTGAAAATGCAGAAGATTTTGATAATGTTGGATTATTAGTTGGTGACCCTTCAATTAATGTTAATAAAGCATTAATTACTATAGACACTTTAGAAAATGTAATAGATGAAGCTATTGAAAATAAGTGTGATTTAATTATATCCTTCCATCCTATAATTTTTACAGGATTAAAAAATCTCACACAAAAAACCTATGTAGAAAGAGTGGTTAGAAAAGCTATTAGAAATGATATAAACATATATTCTATTCACACTAACCTAGACAATCACCCAAAAGGTGTGAATTATCAATTATCTAAACAATTATCCTTATTAAATACCAAAATATTAATAAAGAAAGATCAATCTGAAAATGGGATGGGAATGACTGGAGAACTAAAGAGTGGCTTAACTGAATTAGATTTTTTAAAATATGTAAAAGAAAAAATGAATGTTACAGCTATCAAACACTCTTCATTTATTCATAAAAAAATTGAAAAAATTGCTGTTCTAGGTGGATCTGGTAGCTTTGCAATTGAAGAAGCAATAAATAGTAATGTTGATTGTTTTATTACTGCCGATTTAAAATATCACGATTATTTTAAAGCTGAAAATAAAATATTATTAATTGATATTGGTCACTATGAGAGCGAGCAGTATACAAAAAACTTAATTTTAAATTTACTTAAGAAAAAAATTCCTAAGTTTGCGTGCATTATATCAAAATCAAAAACAAACCCTGTTAATCATTTTTAATTATGGCTAAGAAATCAGAATTTTCTGTAGAAGATAAACTAAGAGCTCTATATGACTTGCAACTAATCGATTCTAGAATTGATAAAATAAGAAGTGTTCAAGGAGAACTTCCTTTAGAAGTAGAAGACTTAGAAGATGAAGTTTCTGGACTTGAATTTCGAATTTCTAAAATAGATAAAGAACTCAAACAATGTTCTGATGACATTAAAGCAAAAGGTCTTGCTACTGATGATTCAAAAACAATGATTAAAAAATATAATGATCAGCAAAAAAATGTTAGAAATAACAGAGCTTTTGAATCATTAAGTAAAGAAATTGAATTTCAAGAACTTGAAATTGAATTATACGCTAAGCAAATTAGAGAATTACACGCTCAAATCGAATTAAAAAATCAAACTTTTGAAGAAAATAACTCAAAACTTAAAGAAAGAAAAGAACATTTGAAGCATAAAAAAAATGAGTTAGGTGCTATATTAAAGGAAACAGAAAAAGAAGAGACTGGTCTTTTGAAAAAATCAAAAGATTATGAATCTAAAATTGATGAATCATTACTTATTTCTTACAAAAAAATTAGATCTAGTGTGAAAAATGGATTGGCTATAGTAACTGTTGAAAGAGGTGCTTCAGTAGGATCATTTTTCACTATTCCTCCTCAAGTTCAACTTGACATAGCTTCAAGAAAAAAACTTATAACAGACGAACATAGTGGTAGAATTTTAGTTGACAAAGATTTAGCAGATGAAGAAAATGAAAAAATGCAAAAACTATTTACCAGTTTTTAAACTAATTATTTTAAACTTATTTATTAAAAATAAACCACTCAATTGAGTGGTTTTTTATTTTTACACATATATACATTCATATGATTTGTTTTAAAACAGAAATTCCAAAAGAAATTTGTAATATTGATGACGAGCTAAAAGCAATATATCATAGTGAAAACTCAATTTGTATTTGGATATTTAATAACAAATCCCAAAGAAATAAATTTATGGAGAATACTAATGGGATGTTAAAAACAGAAAGGGAAGACTATTATATAAAACATTATTAATAAATGAAAAAGTTTAACTTTTTTTTTAAATGGTTATCTGGTTTTTTCGCTTTACTTTCATTGGACATTTTTATGGAAGGTTTTGTTTTTGAATGGTTAAAGTGGAATGGGACTACAAAAAATGATTGGTTTTTTCAATTATGGTGGAGTCTTGTTATTTTATGGTTAATATTTGGATTGTTTATTTTATACTTAAAATTTAACAAAAATAAAAAAACCCCACTAAAGAAGTGAGGTTATATGGTGGGCGCTAAGGGATTCGAACCCCTGACCCCCTGGGTGTAAACCAGGTGCTCTGAACCAACTGAGCTAAGCGCCCTAAATTGAGCGGCAAATATAATATATTTTTATATACATCAAAGGATAAAAAATAAGAAGATTAGCAATTCGCTAAGTTCGTCTATTTACATTATATAATTTCAGCAACAACAAAATTACTTCCTCCAATAAAAATCAAATCATCTTTACTAGATTCATTAAGACAGCTTGAATATGCTGACTTAACACTAGAAAATTTTTTTGATTTCAATCCAATTTTTTTTGAATATTCGAAAATCTCATCTATTGGCAACCCTCTTGTTATATTGGGTTTACAAAAATAATACGTTGCATCTCTGGGAAGGAGGTCTAATATTTTTTTAAAATCTTTTCCTTTTACAAAACCTAATACCAGCTTAAGATTTTGATAAGTTTCAGATTCTAAATAATTAATTATCTCTTTAAATGCTTCAATATTATGCCCTACATCAACAATAACTTTTGGGTTATAGTTTATCAACTCTAATCTACCCTTTAAACCCGTGTTTTTCATCACATTTAAAAGACCGATTTTTATATCATTTTTAGAAATTTTAAAATTATTTAAAAGAGATAATCCCTTAATAACCCCTTGCATGTTTTTATTTTGATATCCCCCGTTTAAATCTGTTTTATATTCTTCAAAATATTCTTCATTAGCAACATAAATTTTAGAATTTAATTCCATAGCTTTTTCTCTAAATACTGAAAATACTTCTTTTTGATATTCACTTAAAACAACAGGAGTTTCTTTTTTTATAATACCAGCTTTTTCATTGGCTATGTCCATAATGTTATCTCCTAAAAATTCAGAATGATCATTTCCGATGTTTGTTATAATACTTAATTCAGGTATAACAATATTAGTAGCATCAAGCCTTCCTCCTAACCCTGTTTCAATTATAGCTATATCAACTTTAGATTTTGAAAAATATTTAAATGCCAGGGCTACAGTCATTTCAAAAAAAGATATGTTGTTATGATTAAAAAAACTGAGTTGATCTTCAACAAATGCTATAACAAATTTTTTTTCAATTTTTTTTCCATTTATTCTGATTCTTTCACGAAAATCTTTTAAATGGGGTGAAGTATATAAACCAACCTTATATCCTGATTCTTGCAAAATAGAAGCTAACATATGGCATGTGGAGCCTTTTCCATTAGTTCCAGCAACGTGAATAGACTTAAAATTGTTTTGAGGATTATTAAGATTATTACAAACTGATTTTATAGAACTTAAATCAAGTTTATACTTAAAAACTCCATCTATTTGGTAAACAGGTAATTGGTTAAAAAGCCAATTAACAGTTTCATTGTAATTCATTTGAATTTAAAACACAAAATCTCTTAAAAGCATAAAAGTACCATACCCTGCCCAGAATCCTACCATCGCTAAAATCATTATGTTCTTTATATACCAAAAGAAATCTATTTTTTCCATACCCATCGCAACAACTCCAGCTGCTGAACCAATTATAAGCATACTTCCACCCGTTCCGGCAGAATAAGCTATTCCATGCCATAGTGGATCATCAATAGGGTTAGGAAACATTCCAATTGAAGCTGCTACCAATGGAACATTATCAATTAAGGCTGACAGGTGACCAAGAAGAATAATTACAATATCAGAGTTTGGAATTACTTCATTTATATAACCAGCAAAATCAAATAAGATACCCACAGACTCTAAAGCTCCAACAGCCATTAAAATTCCTAAAAAAAATAGTATACTAGGTAATTCAATTTTTGTAAGCGAAGCATGTATTGGACTATGGTTAGTTTCTTCATCAGAATCTATTTTTGAAATACTAAATTTTTTGTTACTATAAAACTCTGCAACTGTGGCAACAAATGCTAAAGCAAGCATCATTCCTACATAAGGAGGTAAATGAGTAACTGTTTTAAAAACTGGAACGAACAATATAGATCCTAAACCTATAAACAACATTTTATTAGCATAGGGATTTAATTCACTATCAACCAAGTTATCAGGTATTACAAATTCACCTTTAAAGATTTTAAATTTTGAAGAAATAGTAAATGGAACGAGCATACAAACTAGAGATGGCAAAACTAAATATTTGATTAAATTGACAGTGGAAACCTTGTCAGCAATCCATAACATAGTAGTAGTTATGTCCCCAATTGGAGACCATGCTCCACCTGCATTAGCAGCAATAATTATTAAACCTGCGTACCATAATTTTAGCTGTCTATTCGTTACTAATTTTTGAAGAATAGTAATAAGCACAATAGTGGCTGTTAGATTATCTATAATTGCAGATAAGAAAAAAGAAAGAAATCCAAAAATCCACAATAAAGTAACTTTACTTCTTGATTTAATTAATTTTTTAATTCCAGAAAATCCGCTAAAAAAATCTATGATTTCAACAATAGTCATTGCCCCAAGCAAAAATATTAATATCTCTGCAGTTTTACCAAGGTGATGTAATAATATTTCATCAATATGAGTTGGCTCTAATCTTAATTCTTCCAAGTTAATATCGAAAACTGGTAAGTGATTTAAAGCAATGACAGCCCATAAAATTCCCATCATTACTAAAGCAGGAATAAGTTTGTCAATTTTAATTGAATGCTCCATGGTTATTAATAAATAACCTGTAACAAATATTGAAATAAGTATTATTTCCATTCTTAAAATTTTAGAATTGTAAACATATTAAAAATAAAATTATGTTTTTGATAATAATACGTTAATAAAGTAAGAAATATTTAAAATTTATCAATTATATTATTAAGTCAGTATTAATTGTCAATTTAATACAAAAACTCTTTTAAAAAGAGACAGTATTATCTAAGTTTAGTAGTTACTAAAGTTAAAATATGCTACCTAAAAAACAAGGATTATATTCTCCTGAATTCGAACATGACAATTGTGGAGCTGGATTCATCTGCAGTTTAAAAGGGGAAAAAACTAACGATATAATTTTTAAAGCATTAAACATTTTAACATGCTTAGAACATCGTGGAGCAGTTAGTTCAGATGGTAAAACGGGTGATGGAGCAGGTATTTTGATAGAAATTCCACATGATTTTTTAAAAAATAAGTGTGATTTTATATTGCCTTTACCTTATGAATATGCTGTTGGAATGGTTTTTCTTCCTAAGAAAAAAAATCAACTTAACTATTGTGTTGATGTTTTTGAAAAAGAAATTAAAAATCAAGGTCTTTCAGTTTTGGGATGGAGAGATGTTCCTGTTAATTCTAAAGTTGTAGGAAGAATTGCCGCAAAAACACAGCCAACCATTAAACAAGTTTTTATAGGAAAAAACAATCAAAAATTATCAGATACTGAATTTAATACTAAATTATTTGTATCTCGAAAAATTGCAGAAAACACCATTTATAATATAGATTTTTCTCAAAAAAACTATTTTTATTTCACCAGCCTTCATAATAGGACATTAATTTATAAAGGATTACTTATTCCAGAGGACATTGACAAATTTTTTTTAGACTTGTCAAATCCAGAATTAGTTACTAGACTAGCTTTAGTTCATCAAAGATTTTCAACTAACACTTTCCCCACTTGGGATTTAGCACAACCATTTAGATACATGTGTCATAATGGAGAAATAAATACTATGAAAGGGAATTACAGTAGAATGAACGCTAGAGAGGAACTTCTAAAGAGTGACTTTATAGGTGATGATATGAAAAAAATATTTCCAACTATTTTAAAAGGCAAGTCTGATTCAGCCTGCATGGATATGGTTGTTGAACTATTACTAACAACTGGAAGAAGTTTGCCTGAGGTAATGATGATGATGGTTCCTGAAGCTTGGGAAAAGCACAAGTCTATGTCTGACCAAAAGAAAGCTTTTTATGAATTTAATTCGTGTATTATGGAGCCTTGGGATGGTCCAGCTTCAATTCCGTTTACAGATGGAAAATATATTGGTGCTCTTTTAGACAGAAATGGATTAAGACCGTCTAGATATAGTGTTACAAAAGATAATTATGTTATCATGTCTTCAGAAACTGGAGTTGTAGATATTGAGCCTAGTAACATTGAAAAACATGGAAGGCTAGAGCCAGGTAAGATGTTTTTAGTAGACATGAATGAAGGCAGAATCATTGAAGACGAAGAAATAAAAAATGAAGTGATTTCAAAATACCCTTATAGAAAATGGCTAAATGAAAATACTCTTCCATTAAAATTAGTTCCATACACAGGGAATAAAACCCCTAAAGAAAAATTAGATTTTGAAACTAGACTTAGGATTTTCGGTTATACTGAAGAGGATCTAAATACAATCATATTACCAATGTGTCTGTCTGGAAAAGAAGTCATAGGCTCTATGGGCACAGATACTCCTCTTGCTGTTTTATCTAAAAAACCACAATTACTATTTAATTATTTCAAACAATTATTTGCTCAAGTTACCAATCCCCCTCTGGACGGAATTAGAGAGGAAATAGTTACTGACACAAGTTTAGGGCTTGGTAGTGATTACAATCTTTATGACATTGTTTCTGATCATTCAAAAAAATTGAAAATTGAAAATCCAATAATTTCTAATGAAGATTTAGATAAAATAAAGTTTATTAAACACTCTAATTTCAAAAGCTCATCAATAAGCGCCTTATATGAATTAAAGAAAGGACATAATGGTATTGAAGAAGCTCTTCAAAAAATGGTAAATGAAGTCATTAGCTATGTTAAAGAAGGTAGCAATATTATAATTATAAGCGATAGAGGAGTTAATAAAAAAATGGCTGCAATTCCTATTTTATTAGCTTGTTCAACTATTCATCACTTTTTAATAAAACTTAAAAAAAGATCAAAATTTGGAATTGTAATAGAATCTTCTGAACCCAGAGAACCTCACCATTTTTCAATGTTATTTGGATATGGTGCTAGTGCCATTAACCCTTATTTAGTTAATGAGATTATTCATCATCATCATAAACAAGGATTCTTTAAAGATCAGTCACTAAAACTATCAATCGAAAAGTATAACAAAGCTATCGCTAAAGGTATTCTCAAAGTAATGAATAAAATCGGAATTTCTACTCTACACTCCTATCGTGGTGCTCAAATATTTGAAGCACTTGGTTTAAGAGAAAATTTTACTAAAAAATATTTTAGTAATACTCCAAGTAGAATTCAAGGTGTTGGTCTATATGCTATTGAAAAAGAACTATCAATTAGACATAAAAAAGCTTTTGAAAAACAAAACTCATTTACAAGCCTTGAGATTGGAGGAAATTATAGGTGGAGAAGAAATGGTGAAGCTCATATGTTAAACCCTTCTACTATATCTAAACTGCAACAATCGGTTAGAGAAAATAAATATGAAACATATAAGGTCTATTCTGATTTAATAAATAACCAAAATGAACAACTCATGACTTTAAGAGGAATGTTCAAATTTGTTGACTTAGATCCAATTCCAATTGCAGAAGTAGAACCATGGACTGAAATTGTAAAAAGATTCAAAACAGGTGCTATGTCTTATGGCTCTATTAGTAAAGAAGCTCATGAAAACTTAGCAATTGCCATGAATAGAATTGGAGGCAAGAGTAATTCCGGTGAAGGCGGAGAAGATCCAGTTAGATTTAATAAAGAAGCCAATGGTGATTGGAAAAATAGCGCTATTAAACAAGTGGCTTCTGGGAGATTTGGAGTTAGTTCAAATTATCTTTCAAACGCAAAAGAAATTCAAATTAAAATGGCACAAGGTGCCAAACCTGGTGAAGGCGGACAATTACCTGCAGCTAAGGTAAATCCTATGATTGCTAAAGTAAGGAATTCTACTCCTTATGTTGGTTTAATTTCTCCTCCTCCTCATCACGATATTTACTCAATTGAAGATTTATCTCAATTAATCTATGATTTAAAAAATGCTAATAGAGAAGCTAGAATTAATGTTAAGCTAGTCTCTGAAGTTGGAGTTGGAACTATTGCTGCTGGAGTAGCTAAAGCTAAAGCAGATGTTATATTAATTTCTGGTTATGATGGAGGAACAGGAGCTTCGCCTCTAACTTCATTAAGACACGCTGGCCTCCCGTGGGAACTTGGTCTCGCTGAAGCTCAGCAAACTTTAGTTATGAATGATTTAAGAGGAAGAATAGTTTTAGAGTGTGATGGGCAATTAAAAACCGGCAGAGATGTTGCAATCGCTTGTCTTTTAGGTGCTGAAGAATTTGGATTCTCAACTGCCCCATTAGTTGCATCAGGCTGCATTATGATGAGAGCTTGCCATTTAAATACTTGTCCTGTTGGAATAGCAACTCAAGATCCTGAATTAAGAAAAAACTTTAAAGGAAAGCCAGAACATGTGATTAATTTCATGCATTTTGTTGCTGAAGAACTCAGAACAATAATGGCTGAACTTGGTTTTAGAACAATGGATGAAATGATTGGTCAGAGCCAAAAAATAAACATGAACGGTGCTCTAGAACATTATAAAACCAAACATATTGATTTATCAAATATTTTATACAAACCCAGTTTAGAAAAAAATGTTTCATTAAAAAACAATTCTAAACAAGATCATAACTTAGAAAATGTATTAGATTTTAAAATTCTTAATATCTCCAAAGAAGCAATTAAAAATAATACTAAAATAGATTTATCATATAAAATAAAAAACACAGATAGAGCTGTTGGCGCTATTTTAAGTAATGAAATATCAAAAATTTACGGTATGAAAGGACTTAAGAATGATACAATTAATCTAAATTTTCAAGGAGTAGCTGGACAAAGTTTTGGTGCATTTAGCGCTAAGGGACTAACTTTAACAGTAACAGGAAATACAAACGATTACTTAGGAAAGGGCCTTTCAGGAGCAAAAATAATTGTAAAAATCCCACCAGAATCGACTTTTGAGTCTAATAAAAATGTGATTACAGGTAATGTCGCTCTTTATGGGGCCACTTCAGGCGAAGCATATATCAACGGGATGGCTGGTGAAAGGTTTTGTGTGAGAAACTCAGGAGCAACAGCAGTAGTTGAAGGAATTGGTGATCATGGCTGTGAATATATGACAGGTGGAATTACTCTTGTTTTAGGGGATATTGGAAGAAACTTCGCTGCTGGAATGAGTGGAGGAATTGCCTACATCTATAAGGAATTAGATAATTTTGATGAAAGGAATTTTAATATGGAGATGATCGAACTTGAAGAACCAAACTCTCAAGACTTAGATTTGATTAAAAAATTAATTCAAGATCACTTAAGTTATACTTCAAGTAAATTAGCACAATATTTAATCTTAAACTGGAAAATAGAATCAAATAACTTTGTTAAAATAATGCCAACAGAATATAAATTGGCTTTAGAAAAAATGGCTATTGAAAAAGAATTTGAAATTATTAATTGATATGGGCAAATTAAAAGGATTTATTGAGTACGAAAGAGTTGAAGAAGGTTATATTCCAGTTAAAAAAAGAATAAAAGACTATAAAGAATTTACTGTCAAACCTTCTGAAAAAAAACTTAAAGAACAAGGAGGAAGGTGTATGGACTGTGGGGTACCTTTCTGCCATAGTGGTTGTCCGTTAGGAAACTTAATTCCAGACTTTAATGATGCTGTGTATAATAATAAATGGGAAAAAGCATTAAGCATACTACATTCAACTAATAATTTCCCTGAATTTACAGGAAGACTTTGCCCTGCACCATGTGAAGCATCATGCGTATTAGGAATAATCAACCCTCCAGTTTCAATCGAAATGATTGAAAAATACATAATAGAACGAGGGTTTAAAGAAGGTTGGATTAAAGCTATCCTTCCTGTGAAAAGAACCAAAAAAAAGATTGCAGTTATTGGGTCAGGTCCAGCTGGATTAGCTGCAGCCCAACAACTGAATAAAGCAGGGCACTCTATTGATGTTTTTGAAAGAGATTCAAAAATAGGCGGACTTTTAAGATATGGTATACCTGACTTTAAGTTAGAGAAAAATATAATTGACAGAAGGTTAGAAATTCTAATTAGTGAAGGAATTAATTTTAAAACTAATACTGAAGTTGGAAAAAATTTTCCCGTTGAAAATTTAAAAAATTATGATGCGATTGTTTTATGTGGAGGCGCAACAATAAAGAGATCCCTTCCTATTAAAGGATCGGACCTAAATGGCGTCAAGCAAGCAATGAATTTTTTAAAACTTCAAAATCAAGTCGTTGATGGAATTGCCAAACCCGATCAAAAATTAAATGCTAAAGACAAAAATGTTATTGTAATTGGAGGAGGTGATACCGGTTCTGACTGCATTGGAACATCTAATAGACAAAAAGCAAAATCTGTTACAAATTTTGAAATTATGCCTAAACCATTATCTATCAGATCTGAAGATAATCCTTGGCCATATTGGCCTTTTAAATTGAAAACAACTAGTTCTCATGAAGAAGGTATACATAGAGAATGGAGCGTTTTAACTAAAGAGTTTATTGGAGACGGCAATGGAAATGTAAAAGCGCTGAAAACAGTAGAAGTGGAATGGATTAAAAAAGAAGGTGAAAGACCTCAATTAAAAGAAGTAAATGATTCAGAAAAATTATGGCCGTGTGAATTAGCTTTATTAGCATTAGGTTTTACTGGTCACGAACCAAGTTTAATTGATCAATTGAATATTGATACTGATGACAAAAATCAATTATTATGCAAAAACTATCAGACAAGTATTCCGAATATTTTTTCTGCTGGTGACATGAGAAGAGGTCAATCCTTAATAGTTTGGGCAATTTCTGAAGGCAGAGAAGTAGCAGTTCAGGTTGATAAATTTTTAATGGGTTACTCTAATCTTGAAACCAAAGAAAAAGGAGATCTTCCCTTAGTTAATTAAAAAAATTCCAAACTAAACCAAATCTTATTGAAAAATCTCTATAGGGATAAGATGGAGAAGAATAAAAATTATTTCCTGTTAAACTTGAATTAAAATGTTCTGCTTTTAAAAACAATCTGGTCTGTTTTATTTTTGCATTTATAAAAAAATCAATTAATGGAAATCCTCCTGTTTTCTTTTCATTCTGTATATGAAATGAACTAATAAGGGGGTTATATTCATTCGAATAGTATTTTGAAAAATATTTAACACTTACACCTGATTGAAAAAACATTGCACCTTTTAAAATAGTATTAGAATAATAAATAGTATTTCTAGTCAAAAATTCAGGTAAGTTTAAAAAGTATCCAGTTTGCTTAACCCTTTGGAATATCAAAGAATTATCTAGACTAAACTTTCCAAATTTAAATTCTTTTTGCCACTTAACCTTTAAGTATTCTATGGTGGATTCTAGTTGATTAACTTTTGGAAGTAAGGTTGTGGTTTCAGCATCAACTAATCGATTATTATTAACTAAAGAAAAATACGTAAAGTCATTTATCAATCTGAAATCTATCCTTAAATCACCCATTGATTTAGAATTAAAGTCTAAAAAAACATTTTTAGTTTGAGTCTTCTTTATTTCATTATTCCAATTTAAATCATAATAACTACTTTTATATAATTCATAATAAAATCCAGGGTGATTAGTTGTAATATTTACTCCAAATCGATATTTAAATTTTTCATTCTTTATTGAATTAATACTGAAATCTATTAAATCTCCTAACCTTTCTCCAAAAAGACTCTTTGTTATTTTTCCACTTAAATGATGGTTAAAAATATTTTTGTTTGCTTTAAATGAAATCGCATTTTCATTCTCGTCAAAAGCTTTAAAATCATCTGAAAATGTGTTAGTTATATATTTATAATTGTAGTTAGTGTAAATAACTTCTATTTTACCTAAAAAATTTGATTTTAGAAAAGTATAAAACTCATTTAAAGTGCTTCTGATTTCTGTTTTATCATTTACAAGATTCAATCCTGAACTAAGATTACCATAATATTCGTTAGCAGAGCTTTGAGAAAAAGAGTTATTTAAGGTTTCATATTCAAACCTATGACCAATTGACAATTTATTTCGTTTTGTAGAGTCCTTTTTTTTGGAAAAAGAAAATTGATGATCAAAATAATATCTTTTACTAGAAAAATTATTTATCGCATTTTCAAATTTAACAGAAAGTTTAGACCTCTCCTTAAATAATTGATCTTCCGATTCGAAATTAATTATTGACGAATCAGTTAAGCCACCATTTTCTTTATTTTCATAATTTTGATTTACAACATGTATTCTAAAATTATATCTGTCATTACTAGAATTATAATTAGTTGTAAATCTAAAAACTTTTGATCCAGCTAAAATATTTTGATAGTTTCCTAAAGATCTTAGACCCTTGAAAGCGATTGAAAAATTTAATTTTTCTGAAACATTAGAAGAAAAAAAAGTATCAGTAAATTGACCTTGTTCCATGACTGTTTTAAACAGGAACTCAGTTAAAGGAGTTGGAACATGATAGTAATTAATATCACTGGATTTTAAATAGACAAATTGTTTTGAAGAAAAACTAAATGAAGGTAAAAAAGAATGTTCATTATATGAATGAGTTAAGACGTTATATGTTTGACCTATGTTAGAAAATTTAAGAAGTTCAAAATCATCTTTTCTTAAGTAATTAAACTTATAATGTTTTTTAATTGACAGGGTAGTGTCAAGATAAACGGAGTCTTTAATAGCATTTAGTATTAAATACTTTTTTATGCTAGGTAATTTCGATTTCGAAATAGAATCTGAATTTGAATTTGAATTTGAATTTAATAAGTTTTTAAAAGAACTAATTCCCTCATCTTGCTGAGAACAAAGCGAATAAATACAGAAATAAAATAAAATAAAAAATAATGAACCAGTTCTCATTGAAATAATTTAAAGTAAAGTTATTGTTTTCATTTTACTTATATTTTAATTATTATCTATTTTTAAGACAAATACAATTATGTTAAAACCATTTTTTTCTAGCTATGTTGAATGTGGGACTGACGAAGCAGGAAGAGGTTGCTTAGCTGGACCAGTTACTGCTGCTGCAGTTATTTTACCAAAAAAATTTAAAAATATAATTTTAAATGATTCGAAATTACTTTCATTAAAATCAAGAAATAATTTGAAAAAAATCATAATTGATAATGCATTGGATTATGCAATTTATCATGTGTCAGTTAAAGTAATCGATGAAATAAATATTTTAAATGCATCAATTTTAGCAATGAATCAAGCAATTGATCAACTAAAAATAAAGCCAGAATTCATAATTGTTGATGGAAACAGGTTTGAATCGAATAATATGATTCCTTTTAAATGTATAATAAAAGGAGATTCTAAATATATGAATATCGCTGCAGCTTCAATTTTAGCTAAAACAAGCAGAGACGATTTAATGATTGATCTTTCGAAAAAAAATTCACATTACGGATGGGAACAAAATAAAGGCTATCCAACAAAAATCCACAGAGAAGCCATAAAAAAATATGGTATTTCAATACATCACAGAAAAAGTTTTAAATTGATTTAAAATGCACTATAAATTAAAATAAGAGTTCATTACATTTACACTTATAACATAGATGAAAAAAATTCTATTAATAATATTTACTTTATCAATTATTAACTGTGAAAATAGTTATGAAAAAACATCTAGATTAATAGATTTTGTTCCTACAAATCCTTTGCTTTTAATTAAATATGAATCAGCCATAGATCATAAATCAGATGTTTTTCACAAAAACTTCAAATCTATAACAGAGTTGAAACCAGATTCCATCTTAAATAAATTTTTAGAAAAACCAATGTTAATTAGCTATCACAATATTGGTAAAAACAGTTTAGAATATATTTTATTTACAGAATTTGAAAATGTATTAGAATTAAAAAATGAAGTGCTAGAGGATTCTATAAATTATAATGGATTTATAATTAAAAAAATAAAAACAAACAATAAATCATTTTATTTTACAAAGAAAAATGGAGTTTACATGCAATCTCTTAATAAGCTTTTAATTGAAAATTCTTTAAGGAATTCAAATCACATTAGTAGTGATATAAATAATGAATTTTATAAGTTATATCAATCATCTAGCTCTAAAATCTCTCTATTAATCAATGATCAACTTAAAAAGCATATTGATATTTCTGAAATATCAGATTTTTTTAGTGTTTCAGATATTTCAGATTGGATTCAGTTTGATGTAAACGTCAATCCCAGCCAATTAATGCTTAATGGCTTAGCATTTAAAAAAGATTCTATTCCTAGAGAAATTAATCGCTTAAATGATATAGATCCATCTGTTGCAGACATTATTCAAATAGTTCCAAATAATTTTATCGAATTTGAAAGAAGGGCATATAATCACTCACAGTTTTTAATAAACGTAGAAAAAAACAACACTATAAATAAGCTAGAATTAATAAAAAACGACTCCTTATTTTATGACATATTTGAAATAGGCTCAATAATTTTAAATAAGGATTCTATTTCAACTTTTAGTTTTAAGAATAAAGAATTATTGAATTTTAAAATTCAACATAGCACAGAAAGCAGCTACAACTATAGAAGTACAAAAATTCATAAACTCTCGCAGCCTTTATTTAACTCAAATACAGCGAATTACTTCTATAAACCCATAGACAATACTTATTTAACAATATTGAATGATATATTAGTATTGTCAAAAAATAAAATCGCAATAGAGACAATGATTTTAAACTTTTCTAACGAATCAACCATAAATAATTCAATAAAATTTAAAGAAATATATTCAAAAGTTCCTAAAAAAAGTAATCATTTAAAAATTTATAATCTTGAAAAGTTTAATAATGATTTTATTGGAAAATTTAAAGTTTCAACAGATGATTTTCCATATTGGATTAACCATTTATTAATTGATGATAAGCTAATTCATAAAACACATATAATTGAAAAAACAGTTGAAAAAATAAAATCTCCTGAAGTTGATTTGTTATTTAGTTTTAAATTAAAAAGTGCAATTCACTTAGAGCCTAAAATAGTTACTAATTATGTGACAAAAGAAAAAGAACTAATTACTCAAGATGATTTAAATAATTTATATCTCATTTCAATTAATGGTGAATTAATTTGGAGAAAAAAACTTGAATCTAAAATAGTTGGAGAAATTTTTCAAATAGATTTGTATAAAAACGGGAGATTACAATATGTATTTGAAACAGAAAAAAGCTTATTAATTTTAGATAAGAATGGAGACACAGTTAAAAAATTAAATCACAAAAAAACATCAAACCATGGATTAGCAGTTTTTGACTATGATAAAATAAATAATTATAGATTTTTAATTGATAGGGAAGGAGAAATTGAAATATTAGATGATAACTTTAAAAAAGTTAGAGGTTTTAATAAAAAGAATATTAGTAGTCAAATTGCCAATCTACCTAAACATTTCAGGATCGGATCAAAGGACTATTTAATAATTAATACTAAAAAAAGGTTATACATTACTGATAGAAGAGGAAATATTCGAGTAAAAGTTCCTGAATCCTTAAAAGTAAGTTCAAAAGAAATTTTCGTTAATAAAAATTCATTTGTCACTATTGACAAATCCAATAACTTTATTAGGATAAGCTTAAATGGTGAGATTTCAAAAAAACCCCTTCCTCTTGGCACTCCTTATTTAATTGCTGCAAATAATAATATTTTAGTTACCATTTCTGAAAATATTCTCACAATAAATGAAAGCATAGTTGAACTTCCGTTTGGGAATTATACAAACCCTAAAATATTAACAAGTAAAAAACAAGAATATATATCAATTACAGATAGAGATCAAAATAAAATTTATTTTTTTGATTCTAATTCTAAGTTAATAAGTGGTTTTCCTGTATTTGGCACTAGTTCAATTGATTTTTCAATAAATGGGAAAGGCGAAAAAACCATTACTTCTTTAGGAGAGTTAAATGAAATTTTAGTTTATTCCATTAACTAGTTTAGCAGAAAAGGTAATTAAAAAATTATCAATTATTTTTTTCTTCACTAAGTCTATATCAATTTCTTTTTTTGTTTCATTTGAAATTGAAGACACTGCTTTATTTAGAATTCCACAGGGAATAATATTATCAAAAAAACTCAAATCGTTATTTACATTTAATGCCAAACCGTGCATAGTTACCCATCTACTAGCTTTAACTCCCATAGCACAAATTTTTCTAGCTTCAAAAGTATTAGGATCTAACCAAACACCTGTCTCATTAGAACTTCTTTCTCCTTTTAGTCCGAAACCACCTAAGGTTAAGATCACTACTTCTTCAAGAAATCTTAAATATTTATGAATATCTGTGAAAAAATTATCCAAATCTAGAATAGGATAACAAACTATCTGACCTGGGCCATGACATGTTATATCCCCTCCTCTATTAGTATTATAAAATTTTATACCCTTCTTCTTTAGCTCTTCTTTATTTAATAATAGGTTTTTCATTTCTCCACTTTTACCTAGCGTATACACATTAGGATGTTCCACAAAAACTAAATGATTATTAGTGGCTAGATTCGTGTTATTTCTTCTGTTATTTAATTTTGACTGAATTATTTTATTAAACAAATTCAATTGATAATCTAAGGCTTTATCATAGTCGACTAAACCTAAATCATGGACTATAATTGATTTATTCATTTAAAAAAATTATTTATTAGGATTATTTAAAATAATTAAAGCTGCTATAATTCCTGGGACCCATCCACATAAAGTTAATATAAATACAATTATAACAGAACCACAGCCTTTATCTATAACAGATAAAGGTGGAAAAACTATTGACAAAAAAACTCTGAGAAAACTCAATTTTTAAATTTTAAAAACAAAGATAAATATATAATAGTGAATATAAATACTTAGGTTGTAGCTTGTTCATGATTCCTTATATTTGATGTAATTTAAAAAAATAATTATGCTATCTGAACAAGAGCAAATCAGAAGAGAAAAATTAAATAAACTCAAAGAATTGGGAATCAATCCATACCCGGCTCCCCTATTTCTAATTAATACTGATACAAATGAAATAGTTTCAAATTTTTTAGAAAACAAATCCGTATCGATAGCAGGCAGATTAATGTCAAGAAGAATACAAGGAAAAGCTAGTTTTGCTGAAATTCAAGATAAAATTGGTAAAATTCAAGTTTATTTTAACAGAGATGAAATTTGTCATAACGATGATAAAACTATGTATAATGAAGTTTATAAAAAACTTCTTGATATTGGAGATATAATTGGAATTGAAGGAACTTTATTCACTACTCAAGTTGGAGAAAAAACAATTTTAGTAAAAAAATTCACTCTTTTAAGTAAATCTTTAAGACCTCTTCCTTTGCCTAAAAGTGATTCAGAAGGCAATGTTTTTGATGAATTTACTGATCCTGAACTCCGATACAGGCAGAGATATGTCGACCTAATTGTCAACCCTAACGTTAAAGAAACTTTTTTAAAAAGAACTAAAATCATGAATATCATGAGGTCTTTTTTTAATAAAAAAGAATATCTTGAAGTTGAGACACCAATTTTACAATCAATTCCAGGTGGAGCAACAGCTAGACCATTTATCACTCATCATAATGCATTGAATATTCCTTTATACTTAAGAGTAGCAAACGAATTATATCTTAAAAGATTGATTGTTGGTGGATTTGATGGTGTTTATGAGTTTGCAAAAGCTTTTAGGAATGAAGGAATGGACAGAACTCATAATCCAGAATTTACCATGGTAGAATTATATGTTGCCTATAAAGACTATTACTGGATGATGGAGATGACTGAAAATTTACTAGAAAAGATTGCAAATGAATTAAATCAAACTAGTAAAGTAGAATTAGGAAATAAAACAATAGATTTCAAAGCTCCTTATAAAAGGATAAGTATTCTAGATTCAATAAAAGAACATACTGGAATTGACGTTTCAAAAATGAATGAAAAAGAATTATTTGAAACCGCTAATAGCTTAGGGATTGAAGTAGATAAAACAATGGGAGTTGGAAAGTTAATAGATGAAATTTTTGGAGAAAAGTGTGAACATCTTTACATACAACCGACATTTATAACTGATTACCCCAAAGAAATGAGTCCCTTAACAAAAGAACATAGAGATAATCCAAATCTTACCGAAAGATTTGAATTACTAGTTAATGGTAAAGAACTTGCAAATGCTTATTCTGAATTAAATGATCCTATTGATCAGTTATCTAGGTTTGAAGATCAATTGAAATTGTCTGAAAAAGGTGATGATGAAGCTATGTTTATTGATCATGACTTTATTAGAGCTTTAGAGTATGGTATGCCACCAACTTCTGGAATAGGCATAGGAATAGATAGGTTAGTTATGCTCTTTACAAATAATCAATCTATTCAGGAAGTTATATTTTTTCCGCAAATGAAGCCTGAGATTTCTAAACCTAAGCCTAAAGGAGAAGATTTTATTGAAATAGGAATTGATAAAAATTGGATTGATTATGTTATAGATGTTTACTCAAGTAAAGAAAATTTACTTTTAAATAAACCCACACAAGTACATCAAAAACTTAATGGCTATAGAAAGAAAAATAAATTAACTATTGATGCTCTTCAATTAATTGATGTAGAAAAATGGTTTGTTTAACATTTCGAGATTGATTTATGCCTTTATTAATTTATTTTGCAATAAAATTTAATTTTAGTTAATTATTTTTTTTAACTTAACGTTTGAAAAAATTTAAATCATGAAAAATTACACTATATATTCTCTTTTATTTGTTTTTTTATTCTCATTTCAAATAAATGCACAAAGCCCCGCTAAAAAAGATAGTGACGATGATAGTAAGGAGAAAAGTAAAGAAGCAAAGAAGCCTAAATCCTATGAAGATATAATAACTAAAGATGCCGTAACAGATCATGGTCTATTTGATATTCATAAGGTTAAAGAAAAATATTACTATGAAATAAACGATTCATTATTAGGAAGAGAAATGCTTATGGTTACTAGAATTGCCAAAACAGCTTCTGGTATTGGATTTGGAGGAGGAAAACAAAATACGCAAGTTTTAAGATGGCATAAGAAAGATCAAAACATATTATTAAGAGTAGTATCACATAGTGTTGTAGCAAATGATTCTTTACCTATCAGTGAAGCAGTTTTAAACTCGAATTTTGAACCTATCTTGTATAGTTTCAAAATAGAGACAGTAAATAGAGATTCGACTTCAACAGTTATTGAAGTCACAAAATTATTTACTGATGACGTTAAGCCATTAGGCTATCCTCAGTCAAGAAGAAAAAGTTATAAAATAACTAGTCTCGATTCCAAAAGATCATTTATAGAATCTTTAAAAAGCTATCCTCAAAATATTGAATCAAGACATGTAAAAACTTATAATTCTTCTGAACCTCCTTCAAATGCTAGTGTTGGTGCTATTTCTTTAGAAATAAATAACTCTATGATTTTACTTCCAAAAGTCCCAATGAGAAGAAGATATTCTGATCAAAGAGTGGGTTGGTTTGATAGATCTCAAGTTGATTATGGGTTAGACAATCAAGAAAGCAAATCTTTAAAGTATTTAGACAGATGGAGATTAGAAGTTAAGGATGAAGATTTAGAAAGGTTTAATAATGGGGAACTCGTAATTCCTAAAAAACAAATAGTTTACTATATTGACAGAGCTACTCCTGTTAAATGGAGACAATTCATTAAAGATGGTATAGAAGATTGGCAAGTTGCTTTTGAGGCAGCTGGATTTAAAGAAGCCATAATAGCAAAAGATCCACCAACTAAAGAAGAGGATCCTGATTGGAGTCCAGAAGATATTAGGTATTCCGTTGTAAGATACTTAGCATCTCCTATTCCAAATGCAAATGGACCCCACGTGAGTGATCCTAGATCTGGCGAGATTCTTGAGTCTGATATTAATTGGTACCATAATGTTATGACTCTATTAAGAAATTGGTTCTTTGTTCAAACTGCTGCAATCAATGATGAAGCTAGAGGAGTTGCTTTTAAAGATGAGGTTATGGGAAGATTAATTCGTTTTGTGTCTTCTCATGAAGTTGGTCACACGTTAGGATTGCCACATAATATGGGAAGCAGCAGTGCTTATCCAGTAGATTCTTTAAGGTCCGCAACATTTACAGATAAATTTGGAACGGCTCCATCTATAATGGATTACGCGAGGTTTAATTACATAGCTCAACCTGAAGACAAGGGAGTGGCTCTAATGCCAAATATTGGGGTTTACGATAAATATGCTATTAAATGGGGATATCGACCTATTCTAAGTGCAGAAAAAGCTGAAGATGAAAAAGCTGTATTAGATAAATGGATATTAAATAATCAAAATAGTCTTCTTCATAGATTTGGTAGTGCTGGAATAGATCCAAGTTCACAAACTGAAGACCTTGGTAATGACGCTGTAAAAGCCGGTGAATATGGGATTAAAAATTTAAAAAGAATCGTACCTAATTTGATCGATTGGACTTCTGAAGATGGTAAAGATTATTCTGATTTAAATACAATGTACGGGCAAGTTCTTTCACAATTTAACAGATATATGGGGCATGTTGTTTCTAACATTGGGGGTGTATATCAATATTATAAAACTTATGATCAAGATGGACCAGTATATACTCATGTACAAAAATCTCATCAAAAAAAATGTATAGAGTTTTTAAATATTCAACTTTTTGAAACTCCTAATTGGATGATTGACACTAACATTCTTAATAAAATTGAATTTGCTGGAATTACAAATAGAATTAGAAGCACTCAGTCTAGAACTCTGAACAGCATATTAGATTTTGGAAAAATGGCAAGGCTAATTGAAAATGAAGCAATCAATGGAAGTAATGCTTATACTTTAATTGAAATGATGTCAGATTTAAAAAGAGGAATTTGGAAAGAGCTTTACACAAATAAAACAATTGATGTTTACAGACGAAATTTACAGTTAGCTTATTTAGATAGAATCAGTTATTTGATGAATGAAGAACAGGACTCCGTCCCATCTTTTGCTAGAGGAAGGGTTACCACTGTAAAGGTTAGTCAGTCTGACATAAGAACCATTGCAGTTGGCCAACTAATAGAATTAAGAAAAGATATTAAAAAATCTATCAAAAAAAATTCAGATAAAATGAATAAAATGCATCTTGAAATGGCTACAGCTAAAATAAATAGAATTTTAATAGGTAAGCCTATCTAAAGAGTATAATAGCACCAATTATTCTTGTTTTGTTTTTAAGCTTTGGCCTGATTTAATGTCATTGTTTTTAAGCTTATTAAGGCTAATCAAATCTGATATACTAATATTGAATTTTTTTGAAATAGAAAATAAAGTATCTCCTTTTTTAACGATGTAATATTTATTTGATATTTTGATATTTATTGAATCTTTTTCAGAAAGGCTTTTTTCTTTAGATTTATTTAAAGATTTTTTAGATCCATCTAATTTCCAAAGCTCATACCTTTCAATAATTGAAATTAATTTATCCGCATAAGTTGGATCTGTAGCATAACCAGCTTTTTTTAAACCTTTAGCCCACTTTATATAATTATTTTCATTTAGTTTAAATAAAAAATTATATCGACTTCTAGATTTTAAAAACAAAGAATGATCTCTATATGAAGTTTCAGGATTTCTATACTTTCTAAAACATTCTCCCTTTTCATCATCATCATGATAAACCTTTTTACCATTCCAAGTGCTATGACATTTTATTCCAAAGTGATTGTTAGATTTTAAAGCTAAACTCCCCTTACCTGAACTTGATTCCAAGATTCCTTGAGACATTGTTATACTGGCAGGAATTCCATACTTTTTCATTTCATTTATAGCTGTTTTGGAATATGTGTTTACGTACCAATGAGTTCGTTGCTCATTAGTCATTGTATTAAAAAACTTGTTAGTGGATTTTACAGATTTATTTTTAATTTTCTTTGGACTGCTATCCCTGTATGAAACTTTTTTCGACCCACATGAATACAAAAAAATTAAACAAAAAAATATTAATATTTTATGATTTCGCATCCTTTCTTTTTTAATTTGTTATTCATTTCTTTTATTGACTGCAGACCTCCTGTGTTAATTAATAAAATTTTTTTTCCAAACCCCCATTGATTATTTTCTATAAGTTTAATTATTTTAAATAACATTTTAGAATTATATATTGGATCTAATATCATTCCTGTATTTTTAAAAAAATTATTTATAAAACTAACTAACCTGTTGTCAATTTTGGCATACCCTCCAAAAATATCGTCATCAAAAATCTTCCAATTTTTTTTATCAGTAAATTTAGTAATTACATTATTTATTTCACTCCCTTTTAGAGCAGAAAAGCCTAAAACTTTATGACTATCATTACTTGAATTAATAATTCCTGCAATTGTTCCTCCAGAACCCACAGGACAACATATAACATCAAAAAAAGAATCCTCTAAACTTAAGATTTCTTCACAACCTAACACACCAAATTCATTAGTTCCACCTTCAGGAATAATATATGAATCTTTAAATTTATTTTTAATGTAATTAATATAATCTATTTCATTTCTTTTTCTATAATCCTCTCTTGAAATAAAAATTAATTTCATTCCAAAATCATTGCATTTTTGTAAAGTAGAATTATAATTAATATTTTTCAATTCTTCTCCTCTAACAAATGCTAAAGTTTTTAAATTTTCATTTTTTCCTACATAAGCAGTTGCTAACAAATGATTTGAGTAAGCACCTCCAAAAGTTATTAAACAATTTTTTTTTAAACCTTTAGCCTCTTGTACATTGTACTTTAATTTTCTGAATTTATTTCCTGAAACTATTGGATGAATTTGATCTTCTCTTTTTATATACATTTTAAAATCACCATCATTTAACATTGGTAAAATAAATTGTTGATTAACTGATTTAATTTTCTCAAAAAATGACATAAATAAAAAACTAATATATTTACAAAAATGAAACTGCGTTAAAAATAACACAACTTAAAATGAATTAAGGCACAGTAATTGATTAATATATTTTAAATTGTAGTTATGAAAAAATTATTCTTAAACATTGTATTACTATTTTCACTAGTATTTTATAGCTGTGGAACAATAAAAGTAGCTTCAGATTACGATTCAGAAACAGATTTTAGCAAATATAAAACATACGCTTTTTACAAAACAGGTATTGATAAAGTAGAGATTTCAGATATTGATAAAAAAAGAATTTTAAAATCAATAAAAAAATCATTCACAAACAAAGGAATGTCTATTAACGAAACACCTGATTTATTAATTAATATTTCTACTAAATCATCAGAAAATATTTACATAGACAATTCTTTTTATAGTCCTTATTATACTGGATGGTATCCACATTATGGAAGAAGAAGCCACAGTAGGGTTGCTTATTCCACTTCAGAAGGTGCGTTATATATTGACGTTATTGATACAAAGTCTAAACAATTGATATGGCAAGGTAAAGGAATAGGTGTATTATCTTCTAACAAGACTAATCGAGATGAGTTAATTGAAAACTTTGTTAATAAAATTCTAGAAGTATACCCACCTGCAATATCAGAGAAATAATTTATATAAAAGAATCCGCTTCTTTTAATATTTTGGTGATTCCATTAATGTTATTTCCACTAGCTGTAGCAAAAAATGGTTGACCCCCTCCAAAACCATCTATATATCCACCTAATTTTTTAACTATTAAATTTGCATTCATTTGCTTAGATGCTACTAAATTTTTAGAAACATAGCAAACAACGAAAGCTCTTCCTTCAAATTTAGATGTTATAATCAAAAATAAATTTTCAATTTCTTTTCCAGCTTTAAACACAAGGTTTTTTAGAATATTAGGATCACATGAAAGTTCAAAAGCACAAAAATTAAGATCTTTAATTAGTGTAATTTTTTGTTTAATCTCTTGTAAATAGAAAGCAGAAAGTTCATTATTAACTTTTTCTAATTTTTTATTAAGTATTGTACTTTGATTTTTTATTTTATTAATAGCTTCAACAGGATCTTTATCAGTCAGTAAAATAGAATTAACTTTTTTAAGTGTTTTGGATTGACTAAATAAAAGTTTGATCGCTTCAGTTCCGCTAACTGCTTCAATTCTTCTAATCCCAGTTGATATAGCAGATTCTGAAGAGATAATAAAACTCCTTAATTGGCTGGTGTTAGAAACATGAGTTCCTCCGCAGAGTTCATGTGAGTTCCCAAACTTTACAGACCTAACTGTCTCACCATATTTTTCATCAAAAAGTGCAATAACACCTTGATTAATACAATCTTTGTACAGAGCTGACCTGTTTTCTTCTAAAGGAATTTGATCAATTATTTTTTGGTTAACAAGTGTTTCAACTTCTTCAATCTCTTTTTCACTCAATTTAGAAAAATGCGAGAAATCAAACCTCAAATACTTGTCTGAAACCATCGATCCTTTTTGTTGAACATGCGTGCCTAAAACACTCCTTAAAGCTTCATGAAGCAAGTGAGTAGCAGTATGATTACTTGAACTTGCTAACCTATTTTTTTCGTTAACTATTAAAGTAAACTCGTTACTCAAATTCTTAGGCAAAGAATCTACTATATGAATGATAGAATCATTTTCTTTAACAGTATCATAAATTATAATTTTTTCATTATCAAAAGACTCAATCATCCCAACATCTCCAAGTTGACCTCCGCCTTGTGCATAAAATGGAGTTTTATCAAATACTAGTTGAAAAACATTACTACCTTTTTTAGAAATGGATTTTCTATATCTAACAAGTTTAGTGACAACATTTAACTTGTCATATCCTACAAACTCAGTTTGATCAGAATCTAATAGCCTCACCCATTCTTCATTAGAGCTATTAATTGCAGATTTTGATCTGTTTTTTTGAATTTTCATTAAAGACTTAAACTCATCAGAGTTGAAATTCATGTCATTTTCTCTTAATATTAAAGCTGTTAAATCCTTAGGAAATCCAAATGTATCATACAATTCAAAAACATCTGATCCAGAAATCAGCTTATTATTGCTCTTTAATATTATTTCATTCAATTTTAAAATTCCTTTTTCTAAAGTTCTTAAAAATGATAATTCTTCTTCTTTAATGACATTTTCTATTATTTCTACCTGATCTTTAATTTCAGGGAATGCAGTCTCAAACTGAACAGACAAACATTTAACAAGTTTATATATAAATGGTGTTTTAAGATCCAAAAAAGTATAACCATACCTAACTGCTCTTCTTAAAATTCTTCTAATAACATATCCTGCGCCATTATTTGAAGGCAATTGTCCATCTGCAATAGAAAAAGCAACAGCTCTTAAATGGTCAACAATAACTCTAATAGCTATGTCATTCTTTTTGTTTTCACCATATTTTAAATCAGTTAATAGTTCCAGTTCCTTTATAAGAGGACTAAAAACATCTGTATCATAGTTTGAAGTAACTCCTTGTAAGACCATGCACAATCTTTCAAAGCCCATTCCAGTATCAATATGTTTTAAAGGTAGATTTTCTAAAGAACCATCTTTTTTTCTGTTAAATTGAATAAATACTAAATTCCAAATTTCAATAACTCCTGGATGATCCTTATTGACTAAATTTTTTCCAGGAACTAAAGCTTTATCTTTTTTAGATCTAATATCTACGTGAATTTCCGAACATGGACCGCAAGGCCCTGTATCACCCATTTCCCAAAAATTATCTGCTTTATTTCCTAAAATAATTTTATCTTTTTCAACAACTTCGCTCCAAATATCATAAGCTTCTTGATCTAATAAAGTTTCATCGTCTTTCGATCCTTCAAATACAGTAACATAAAGTGATTCTTTATCAATTTTATAAACTTCTGTCAACAATTCCCAAGCCCAATTAATTGCTTCTTTTTTAAAATAATCTCCAAAACTCCAGTTCCCTAGCATTTCAAACATTGTGTGATGGTAAGTATCAATCCCTACTTCCTCTAAATCATTATGTTTCCCTGAAACTCTTAAACACTTTTGAGTATCAACAACCCTTTTATCTTTGCTAATCGAATTTCCTAAAAAATTATCTTTAAACTGATTCATCCCTGCATTAGCAAACATTAATGTAGGGTCATTCTTTATAACCATAGGAGCAGATTTAACTATCTTATGATTTTTATTTTTAAAAAAATTTAAAAATTTTGAACGAACAAGATTAGAATTCATTAAGTGCTAATTATTAATTGACATTTACAAAAAAACTATTTTATATCTTTACTTAAGTTTTAATTAAAAAGATTGAATATAAATCACAGTAAAAATAGTATATTTTAGTTAATGTTTAAGACCAAGTATTATTACGATCATAAAACGCTTTCCTATAGAAAGGTTGAAACTAATAAGGTTATTCAATTAAGAAATGTTTTAGCTTTTTTATCAGCTTCAATATTTTTTGGAATAGTTGGATTATTAGTTCTTCTTAATTCTTCAATTGTAAACACTCCAACTGAACTGTCACAAGCTAGGGAAATATCTAATTATAAATTTCAATTTAATTTACTAAATAAAAAAATAAATCAATTAAACATTGTTTTAGAAGACATTGAGCAAAGAGATAATAACGTATACAGAGTTTTATTCGAAACTAATCCTATTCCTATTGAAGTGAGAAAAGCTGGTTTTGGAGGAATCAATAGGTATGAAAATTTAGAGGGGTTTGATAATTCAAAACTTGTAATTCAAACCACTAAAAAAATTGAAATCTTAACTAAGCAAATTGTTATTCAGTCTAAATCTTTAGACGAGATTGAAAGACTAGCTACTGATAAAGAGAAACTACTATCTGCTATACCTTCAATTCAACCAATAAAAAATAATGATTTGACTAGAATGGCTTCTGGTTACGGCTACAGAACAGATCCTTTTAATAAATCAAGAAGAATGCATTGGGGAATGGACTTTACCGCGCCTAGAAACACTCCAATATATGCAGCAAGTGACGGTAAAGTAATTAGGGTTGATTCTAGATCATCTGGATATGGAAAACACATAAGAATTGATCATGGTTTTGGATACATAACACTTTACGCTCACCTTAACAATTATAATGTAAAAAAGGGGCAAAAGGTGATAAAAGGAGATATTATTGGCTATGTGGGAAGCACAGGAAGGTCTCAAGCTCCACATTTACACTATGAGGTGCAAAAAGATAAAAAAAGAGTTAATCCGATCAATTTTTATTATGGCAACCTTACGCCTGATGAATTTGATGCCTTATTGAAATTAGCTAATCAAGAAAATCAATCATTAGACTAATGCATATTGATTTACCAGAAAAACTATATTATAGTATTGGAGAAGTTTCTGAGGCATTTAACGTAAACACCTCATTAATTAGATTCTGGGAAAAAGAATTTGAAATTCTTAAACCAAAAAAAAATACTAAAGGAACAAGGAGATACTCGTCGATTGATATTGAAAAATTTCAAACTATACATCATTTAGTAAAAGAAAAAGGATACACTCTTGAGGGTGCTAAAGAACAATTGAAGATTTTAAATAAAAATTTTGAGGTTATTAAAAAATTAGAAAAAATAAAAAAAGTTCTAATCAATATAAAAAGTGAACTCTAACTTATTCTATTTTTTTCTAAAAAATATATTAATTGGGACTCCATTAAAATCATATATTTCTCTTATTTGATTCTCTAAGTATCTTTTATAGGGATCTTTAATGTACTGAGGTAAATTGCAAAAGAAAGCGAATTGTGGATATGAAGAAGGTAACTGGGTACAAAATTTAATTTTAACATATTTACCTTTATAAGCTGGGGGAGGATTTCTCTCAATTATGGGTAACATTGCTTCATTAAACTTTCTGGTAATTATTGATTTTTTTCTGTTTTTATAAACTTCCATAGCAGTTTCGACTGCTTTAAAAATTCTTTGCTTAGTTAAGGTTGATATAAACACAATAGGAACATCAACAAATGGTTCAAGTTCCTTTCTTATTTGTTCTTCAAATAATTTTATAGTATTGGTTTTTTTATCAACTAAATCCCACTTATTAACCAATATAACTATCCCTTTATTATTTCTTGCAGCAAGCCAAAAAATATTTTTAACTTGTGAATCAAAAGATCTAGTGGCATCAAATATAATTAAACAAACATCTGAATTCTCAATCGTACGGATTGATCTAACAACAGAGTAAAATTCAACATCATCACTGATTTTTGCTTTTCTTCTTATCCCAGCCGTATCAATTAATTTAAAATCAAATCCAAATCTATTAAAGTGTGTATCAATACTATCTCTTGTTGTTCCTGGTTCATCTTTTACGACATATCTGTCAATCCCAAGCAGAGCATTTATAAAAGATGATTTTCCAGCATTAGGTCTTCCTACGACAGCAAAACCTGGAATATCTTCAACTTCTATTTTATTATCGTCAGGAAAGAAACTTACCAATTCATCTAAAAGTTCTCCACTACCACTTCCGTTAATTGCTGAAATATTAAATATTTTTTTAAAGCCTAAAGAGTGAAATTCGTTGGAATCTAATTGTCTTTTGTGATTATCTACTTTGTTAATCGCTACAATAACATCTTTATTAGATTTATGCAAAAGTCTGGCAATATCACTATCCGTTGAATTAAGGCCGCTTTCAACATCAACTGCAAAAATTATTACATCTGATTCTTCAATAGCAATCATTACTTGACCATTTATTTCTTTTTCATAATTATCATCCCCACCAAGCATATAACCTCCTGTATCAATGACTGTAAAATCTTTGCCGTTCCAGAAAGAAAACCCATAATGCCTATCTCTTGTTACTCCACTTTGAGAATCAACAATAGCTTCTCTTTTTTGAATTAATCGATTAAAAAGTGTTGATTTACCAACATTGGGACGACCTACAATTGCTACTATACAACTCATTTTATTTATTAAAGGGGTACAAATCTAAACTTTTAAATGAAATAAAATCATTATTGGTGGTAACCAAATCTTTTAAGTTGTTTTTCACTTGATCTCCAGTTCTTATTAACTTTCACTTGAAGATCAAGAAATATTTTTTTATTAAAAAAAACTTCCATATCAATGCGGGCTTTAGTACCTACTACTTTGATGGCTTCTCCTTTATGACCAATGATTATACCCTTTTGACTAGACCTTTCAACCATTATTATTGATCTAATTCTAATGATATGCGATTCTTCTTCAAAAGATTCTGTTATAACTTCTACTGAATAAGGAATTTCTTTTTTATAATTAAGTAATATTTTTTCTCTAATAATTTCATTTACAAAAAATCGCTCAGGCTTATCTGTTAACTGATCTTTCGGAAAATAAGCAGGCCCTTCAGGAACAATTTCTAATATTCTGTTTAAAAGCTCATTAATATTAAACATTTCTTTAGCAGAAATTGGCCATATTTCTGCATTTGGAAGTTCAGCTTTCCAATGATCAGTTTCAGATTCTAATTTTGATTGATCTATGTTATCTATTTTATTAATAATTAAAATCAGAGGGATTTTAGTATTCTTTATTTTATTAAATAATCTAGCATCTTTAAGATTGTAATCCTTGTATTCAACCATATAAATTAAAACATCTGCATCTTCAAAAGTCATATTTACAGAATCCATCATTGATTCATGTAGTTTATGAGCAGGCTTTATAATACCTGGTGTATCTGAAATTACTAGTTGATAATTTTCATGATTAATTAATGCAAGTATCCTATGCCTAGTAGTTTGAGCTTTAGAAGTAATAATAGAAAGTTTTTGACCTAATAAAGCATTGGTTAGAGTAGATTTCCCAACATTTGGGTTTCCTATAATATTTACAAAACCTGATTTATGCATATAACTACAAATGTAATACTGTTAAATTATAATTGATATAACTTTTTGATTTATATTAAAAAGTTGTAAATTCGCGCTCACATCGCGGGATAGAGCAGTAGGTAGCTCGTCGGGCTCATAACCCGAAGGTCACAGGTTCGAGTCCTGTTCCCGCTACTAAAACAATAAAACGGTTATACTTTTATAGTGTAGCCGTTTTTGTATTTTTACAGCATGTTAAAAAATATTATTTACATCTTTTCCCTGCTTTTGTTAGCCTCATGTACCAAATCAACAAACACTTCTTCTATCAAGGTTGTTGGTGAAATGAGAGATGTGATGTG
>TARA_B110000503_G_scaffold75404_1_pt1 | contig 61236 bp, 49 predicted proteins | sample TARA_B110000503 | Tara Oceans TARA_B110000503 (sample SAMEA4397472) | marine metagenome | biome: Polar Biome; feature: [SRF] surface water layer (ENVO:00010504); material: water (ENVO:00002006), including particulate matter (ENVO:01000060) such as... | depth 5 m | reverse complement strand
AGCAAGCGGTCCTTTGTATTGTCTAAGGTTTGCTGCAAAATGGCTTGGTTTTCTGTCAGGCGCGCCACTTCATAATAAACCGAAAACAGCTGGAGTACTGTAAGTTCAATGGTCTCACGCACTTGAAACTGTGTCAACTCGTAACTTTCCTTGAGCCGCTTATAATTGTACATACGACCCAACCCGTCAAATAAAGTATAATTCAAATTGATCGAGGTGCTGAGATTTTTTGTTTCCGCCCCGCTTACTTCAGTTACGGCTCCATCCCGAAAAGTAACCTCTTGATCTTCGAGTCGATACCCCGCACTGGAATTGGCAGATACCGTAGGCAGATAGCCTGAATTAAATATTTGTGCATTATTTCGGGCTTGCTCCGCCGTATTTTGGCTGATTTTTATGCCAAAATTATGTTCGAGCATTTGAGCCAAAGCTGCCTCTTTGGTCAAGACTTCTAGAACCTGGCCCTGCGCGTACGGCGCTACAAAAAACACCAAAAAAACCATCAAAATAGTGCTACATCTCACCATACCATTATTCATTATTAGATTCTGTTGTTGTCTCTTTCTGGGCGAGCTCTTGGGTAAAGGCCCCTTCCTTAATAGCGCGCTCAAAATATTCCCGTGGCTTTAGCTCATTATAAATCAACCAATGAATGCGCATCTTGAGCTCATTAGTAACCGATAATAAAATGGGCAGAATAATCAGGGTCAACACCGTTGCAATCGCAATCCCATAGGCAATAGAGATGGCCATCGGAATCAAGAATTGCGCCTGACGACTCTTCTCGATCAGCAAAGGACTTATCCCCGCTATGGTCGTTAAAGAAGTTAAGAAAATTGCTCGGAAGCGAGAGCGTCCTGCTTTGTAAAGCGCTTCTTCGAACTTGATTCCTTCACGCAAATAACTGTTAAATTTCCCAATAAGGACCAGCCCGTCATTGACCATAATACCAATTAAAGCAATGATTCCTAGCGCAGACAAAATATTGATGGGAAAATCATGAATCCAGTGCCCCCAAGCAACAGCGATAAAACTAAACGGGATCATAACCAGCAACAGCAAAGGCTGGCTGTAACTTCTAAAGGTGAAGGCAATGGTCATATATATCAGCAAAATGATAATCGGGACAACCGTTTTGGCAGAATTAGTGAGTTTATTGGCCTCTCTATTTTGGCCTTCAAATGAAGCCGTCACTGTCGGGTACTTTGATAGGATGCCGGGCATGATGTCAGTCTTTATATCGGCGAGAATTTCGGTCGCACTGCCCTTAGGGTTTTTCAGGTCGGCACTTATTTGAATTTCCCTCAAACCATCAAGATGACTAATGCTTTCATCTCCCCTACTGATGGTGTAACTCGCGATCTCGCCAAAAGGCACCCGAGCACCCGAGGGCGAAACAAGACGCATTTGATCGAGATTGGCTATAGACTCTCGGTTGATGCGGTCGTAGCGTACCCAAACCCGTATTTCGTCTTGACCTCTCTGAAACCGCTGGGCTTGAAGGCCAAAAAAACCAGAGCGGACCTGACGCATCACCTCCTGAAGGGTAAAGCCAAGTGCGTAAGCTGTTTCATTGAGCACCACATTAATTTCTTTGATTCCTTCCGGATCGGTATCAGCTACATCTGCCAATAAAGTATTCTGAGTGAGCTCCGCCATGAGCTCGTCTTTGGCCGATTTGAGTTCTTTTGTGTTACTCCCCAACAGAGAAATAGATACCGGACTTCCACCAAAATTACCCCCTGAGCCATAAGTCAATCGCTCGACACCATAAATGGGCCCTACCGCTTCTCTAATGGCATTGGTGATTTCTGGAGAACTAAAGTCGCGCTCCTCACCTGGAAGCAAATTAACGCTTAAGGACGCTTTATTATTTCCTGGCCCCACTTGTTTGATGATATTTTGAATCACGTCTTTTTGACCAGTTTGTCGCGCTGTAAATTCGGTATTGACCATTTGCGCAGCCGTTTCAATTTGGCTGATCAAGGATTCGGTAATACTCGGATTGGTCCCTTCGGGCATGAGCAAATCAATACGTACTTGGTCACTGGCAATCATAGGAAAAAACGCACCACGAATGACCCCTCCTCTTAAGGCTCCAACCGTAATGATCATCAACGCCACCAGAATAGAAAAAGTAATAAAGCGCTGCTTTAAAGCAAAACGCAATAAAGGGCTATATAAGCGGTCGCGCAAATAAACCATGATTCGATCACCGACCTTATTAAATCCTCTTAGGGTCATAAACAACCGCGCAAAAAAGCCTCGTCTTTCTTTCGGCGGGGCCTCCTTCAGCAAGGCCTTAGAATGAGCGATGTGCGCCGGCAGGATAATCAAAGCCTCAATGAGCGAGACGGCCAAAGTAAGAATAACCACCACACTTACTTCGCCAAAAAACGAACCTATTCTCCCGTCTAGAAACAAAAAGGTAGAGAAGGCCAATATTGTGGTTATGACAGCGCTGATGATTGGCGGCAAAACCTCCATAGTTCCATCAATAGCCGCTTGAATTCTGGGCTTACCACGCTCATAGTGCTGGTAAATATTTTCACTGATCACAATACCATCATCGACCAGAATACCAATCACAATAATCATCCCAAAAAGAGACAATACATTTATGGTTACCCCAAAATAAGCAGCAAAAATAAACATCCCCAAAAAGGATATAGGCAGTCCAAAGGCCACCCAAAACGCCAAGCGTGTATTGAGGAAGAAAGACAAAAAGAACAAAACAAGCATGATTCCTACAGCACCATTCTCTAACAAAAGATCCGTTCTCTGCTCGAGTGTGACGGCCGCATCATTGATGACATGCAACACCACACCAGAATGCGCTTGATTAAAGTCTTCTATATACGCCCGGACCTTTACAGAGGTACCGATAAGGTCTTCGTTGTTGGTGTTGGTGATGTTAATGACCACAGCCACATTTCCATTGTAGTAGGTCGCATTGGGAGACTCTGAGAAGCGATCTCGGACTTGAGCGACATCACTCAGACGAACTACAGTGCCATCACTGTTGCTGCGCACCACAAGGTTATTGAGTTCTATACCGTAATATGAGCGGTTATTTGCCCTGATGAGGTAATCCTCTGCATCGGTCTTAATATTACCCCCTGTGGTCAATAAGTTGGCACGCGTTACAGCATTGGCAACTTCTGAAAAGGTCATGTTGTAGGCCAAAAGGTCGTGCTCTTGTACGGCAATTTCAATTTCCTCTTCTGGATAACCCGAAACATTAATTTGAGAAATTCCGTCTATACGACGGAGGTCATTTTCTATTTGACGGCCGATTTGCTTCAATGCGCTCAACTCAATGTTTTCGCCAGAAATACTAAATTCAATGGTACGGCGCACATTTTCTTGCTTGGCCACAACCAAAGGCTCCATTCCTGTGGGGAAATTAGGCACCCGATCCACTGCGTTCTTGACTTCAGCCAATAGAACATCGATGTCTCGACCGGTTTCGATTTCGACCGTGATACTCCCTCCATTTTCTCTCGATACCGAGGTCACCCGATCAATCCCAATGAGCCCCTTTAAATTGTCTTCGACCTTCAGGACTATCCCTTCCTCAATTTCTTGTGGAGCGGCACCTGGATAGGCGATATTAATGGTAATAATTTCTGGATCTTGGAGCGGAAAAAAAGAGGATTTCAATTGAAAAAGCCCTGCAATTCCAAGTACCAAGAAGGCCAAGATCACAACGTTAACAGCGACCTCATACTTGATAAAATAAGTAATTAACTTCCGCATCTATTGCTTATTTTGATCTGATTGCTCGGTTGCCTTTTCATCATAAATCTGAACCAACATACCGGCATAAGCACCTGCAACGGGTTTGACCACCACCGCAGTATTTTCCGGAATACCCGTGACCACCATATCGTTGGGTGTAAAGTAAACAGGATCAACTAAGACAAGATCCAAAACGCTATCGCGTACCACGTAAATGAAAGACTCATTAACCAAGAGTTTTCTGGGTAATTTAATAGCTAAAGCCTGTGTACGAGCAGGTAACTCTGCTTCCAAATACATGCCTTCCTTAAGGCGCTCATCTATCGAGACCACAAATACCTGCACCATTTGCGTGGCTTGATCTACTTTTTGATTTATTCTGGCAATGGTCCCGAAAAAATCTTGTCCTCCCTCTCTCGAGGTCATCGAAACCGGGGCGCCAATTTCCAACAAATCACTGATGGCAGGGGTCACACTCAATGCCAATTCGTAAGATCGCGTATCGATATATTCGCCCAGTTTTTGGCCAGCACGCACCAAGGTTCCCTTGGTAACTGAAGCATCGGTAAGCACGCCATCAAATGGCGCACCAATGGTATATTTAGCTAACCGCTCTTCCATATTCTTTACGGAATAAAACGCGGCGACAATCCCTCTGCCCGTAATGAAAAACTGCTCCGCTTCATTATTGGCCTGCGGCAAATCAACTAATGGGGCAGTCACGTTAAATCCTTTGGCATATTGTGACCATGCTGCATAGGCATCGGCATAATCCAGCCGTAAATCGGGCAATACACCAATGACTAGGTTCTGGAATTCACTTTTTGCGGCAACTAGTGAGGCGCTATATTCCCGTGCATCTAGGCCGATAAGAATTTGGTTTTTCTTGTAGGCCTGGCCCGAACGAAACTCTGCCGCACTTTGATCAAAAACGCCCTGTACTTCGGCATAAAGTTCCAATCGATGTTTTGCCGAAACCGTGCCGCTGGATTGCGCAGTTATAGGCACTTCACCATTTATCGCCTTTTGGACAAAAACGGTTTTTATGATCTTCTTCACTGGAGGCTTGACCCGCTCGTTACTCTCGATAAGATGCTGGGCATAAAAAACAGCGCCAACGAGAATAACTACAGCGATAACGGTATTGATGATTTTTCGCACGATGTAAATTTTATTGAACACCCCAAATTTAGGTTGTATTGGGGTCATTATCGTTAAACATTTCTTAAATTCTACTGACTGTTTCTAACGCCAAAGAAGCTTCTTCCCACTGCCCCATCAGACTCGTTAGGCGCGCTTTCGTCTGTTCGTAATCTTTATAAAAACCAGCGTTGGCAGTAGTTTCTTCATAATTTAGGACCAAGGCTTGATCCAACTCCTTAATGTCCTTCTCAGCCTTATTGATCTTGACCTCAAGCTTGGACAAATGACTTTGTAAGGACTTTATTTCTTTCTGGCGTTCAGGGTCATTTTCTGAACTTGATTTTTTTTGCTTTGCCATTTTAGCAGGCACTGTGCGGCGTTCTGCGTCGCGTAAGTGTGCAATATTTCTTTGCTCGAGGAAGTAATCAATGTCTCCCAAATACTGCCTTAAGGCACCATCTTTGAACTCGTAGACCACATTAGTCAAGCCTTGTAGAAAATCTCGGTCATGCGAGACAACAATAAGGGTTCCTTCAAAATTAAGCAAGGCCTCCTTTAAGACATTTTTGGATTTAATATCCAGGTGATTGGTCGGCTCATCCATGACCAAGACATTGAAGGGTTGCAACAAGAGTTTGGCCAAAGCCAGTCTATTTCGCTCACCTCCAGACAAAACTCGGACGTATTTATCGACTTCCTCACCGCGAAATAAGAAGGCGCCTAGTATATCCCTAACGCGCGGTCGGGTGCGTTCATCGGCAGCGTCTAGCATGGTTTCCTCTACCGTCTTATTCCCGTCAAGGTATTCTGCCTGGTTTTGGGCAAAATAACCAATCTCGACATTGTGGCCCATGGTGATGCTTCCTTGATAATCCACCTCACCCACAATCATTTTAGCCAACGTTGACTTGCCTTGGCCGTTTTGTCCGACAAAAGCCGTTTTACTGTCACGATCAATGCGCAGATCAATGGCATTCAAAACATTGTGCGCTCCATAACTTTTCGAAGCACCTTCGACAACAGAAACCACTTTACCCGGAGTCTTAGACAAAGGAAAGCGCAAGGTCATTACTGAATTGTCGTCTTCATCAACCTCAATACGGTCGATTTTGTCCAGTTTCTTGATCAAGGATTGCGCCATGGTAGCCTTGGAGGCCTTGGCACGGAACTTTTCAATCAATTTTGCTGTCTGGTCAATTTGCTTTTGCTGGTTCTTTTGGGCCGCCAATTGTTGTGTGCGTAATTCATTACGTGCCGTTAAGTACTTCGAGTACGATTTAGGAATGTCGTAAATACGGCCAAGAGATATTTCTATGGTTCTGTTGGTGACCTGATCCAAAAACATGCGGTCATGACTCACCAAGACCACTGCACCTGTAAAGGCTTTTAAAAATTCCTCCAACCATAATATGGACTCGATATCCAAGTGGTTGGTCGGCTCATCCAAAAGTAAAATGTCATGATTTTGCAACAAGAGTTTCGCCAATTCAATACGCATACGCCATCCCCCAGAAAAAGTATCCGTCTGCTTATCAAAATCCGAGCGTTTAAAGCCTAAGCCCAATAAAATTCGTTCGGTATCTCCTTGATAATTATAACCCCCATGAATTTCATAAAGATGCTGGGCATCACTAAGATTTTCAATTAACTCAGAGTAGGCCTCACTTTCGTAATCAGTCCTGGTTACCAATTGATGATTTATCTCATCTAATTGCTGTTCTAGCGCCTTTATTTGTCCAAAGGCCTGATATGATTCTTCCAAAACATTCCGCCCTTTGACGAAATCAATATCCTGCCGTAAAAAGCCGATAGATATTTCTTTGTCTGTCGCAATTTGGCCACCATCATACTCCTGATCACCCGAGATTATTTTCAACAAGGTTGATTTTCCTGCACCATTTTTGCCGACCAAGCCCACACGATCACCACCGCTGAGCTGAAAGGTAATGCCTTCAAACAAAAAAGAGCCTTGGAAGGCAACAGACAAATTATATATGTTTAGCATCTCAGCGGAAAATGAAATTAAGTTGTGCAAAGATGCTTAAATTTACACACGCAAAAAAATTAGAATGAACATCTTTAAAGGCACAAAATTATACAGTATTTTTAAGGGACGATGTCCTGTATGTCATAAAGGACAGCTGTATCATACCAAAAATCCTTACCGCGTATCTCAGACCCTCAAGATGCCCCAAAACTGTTCCCATTGCGGGATCAAATACAAAATTGAGCCGTCGTTTTTTATTGGAGCGATGTATGTCAGTTATGGTGTGGGAATTATATTTGCCGCGGCAATGTTTATCGTGAGTTATGTGTTGCTTGGCTGGGATCGATTAACCACTTTTCTTATGATCTGTGGCCTTCTCGTTTTGTGCTTACCGATCATCTTAAGGCTCTCACGAAATATATGGATCAACCTGTTTTTCAAATATGATCCACAGACGAAACAGTAAAGCGATTGATCGAAACTTCCGCAGGGAGTGCTTTACCATCGATCATAAAAGCCACGAGCCAATCGCTCAAAAGGGGGGCCATGAGTAATCCTCTTGAATTCAAGCCATTAATCGTATACAATGAAGCCTCGTTGCTCATTAATCCAAGAATAGGTTTGCGGTCTTTAGTCACGGGCCTTGTCCCAGTCCAGTAGGATAAAGGCTTATAGGGCACCGTTAATAATTCGTCCAAAGCTTCTTTCATTTTCTTACGCCCTAAATCTTCACCTGCGACGTTGACATCTTGTTTATAGGTGGCGCCAACCTGGTATTTGTCTCGGCCTAAGGGAATAATAAAAAACTTACCCTTTAACACCACATCTAATTTTAATTCTGGAGATTCAATTATCATATACTCTCCTTCCTTAGCAACAATCGGGCTATAGCCCGCCTCTAAGGCTATTAAATTGTCTTTCCTGCCGCTTTTAGGCCATATTAGCTGGTTATGGCCTTGGGCCAAAACGATGTGCTTAGCATCGATTTTTAGCGTTCTAATCTCATCTCTTAATTGATCAATAGTCTGCGCAATAATCTCGGCATCAATCCAATTTTGTTCCTTTTGAAGCATTTTTTTAAACGCCATCAATAATTTTGGGGGAGAAAAACGCCAAACTTCATCCGAAGTGCCATAACCATGTGGTGTTCTTATTCCTGAAAACTTAGTGCTGCTGTCATCAAGGGGGTTTAGATAATGAGCCCAAAACGCTTCTGTTCTGCGATTCTGCCACAATATCCGCTCTTGATTAGAGTCAAAAGGTCTCATCAGCTCCTTTATCTCAATAAAGGATGTTTCTAACTGATTTTCTAATGTTGTGTAAAACCCTTTGGCATAGGCCCAAAATTCTTCTCCGAGCCAAACCTTGTTATAATACCGCAGCAAAACAGGATGTATGGTCCCACCAGATATTGAAGTAGCCGACTGTTTTCTCGAATCTATAACCACTACACTGCAGCCGCGCGAGCGAAGCTGTGCAGCTGTACAGAGACCAGCGATGCCAAAACCCACAATGATGTAGTCTACTTTTTTCATACAAAAAACCCTCCAAAATGAGGAGGGTTTCAATTATTTAACGGCCTTTATTAATAATTCCAAAGGTCGATCTCAATGTTTCTAATTTGTTCTTTAAGTCGTTCAGACTCCAAAAGCTGCATGAGGGCATTATCACTGATATAATCCGTCACTCCTCGATCACCGTGAACATTATCATCTTTATAAATCATGGCACTGAACCTTCTTGAATTCAATAAATGATCGTAGGATATCGGCTGAGAAGAGTTCTTTCGGTTGAACGCTTTGGCTTCGTGCAAAATCTCACGGGCACCTGGATACCAGACCCAAAATAACTCTACTTTGGAATCTAAACCATCATCCGGGAATGCTTTAGATCGCGCTTCATTGGCTACCGGACATATACCCAGCAATCGATAACGCAACTCTCCTTGACGCTTGTCGAGGTACCATACACCACGCACACGCCACTCTTCGATATCGCCGGCATCTAGGGTAAATTTTCTGATGAATTCCGGATCAACACGACCTATAGAATTATATTGTTCCACACCTAGATCTGTCGTATCACTATAAACCAATGATCCTTCTATATCGCTAAGCGTTCTTTTTTCAGAAAAATAAGAATCCGAATAGACATCCGTAAGATTTCCATTTTTGATGTTTTTTACCAATACATCATAAAGCGAACGTCGCTCTGCACCAATGTTATTGGTGTCGATAGGGTAATACAAAGGGAAGTTGACACGCTCATCCAAATCTATGATTTCCCAAGTCTGTCGTGACCATAGAACATCACGATCATCGACATACCCATAAGGGAGTGGAGTATCATTATCATAGGCAATTTGAGCGTCAGTCTTTTGACCGATCTCCGCTGGTGTTTTAGCATTCAATATATTGAGTTGCGCCTGCATGGGCACACTCAAGAAACCGAACACGACAAGCAACAATAAATTTTGTAGACGCATATCTATTATGATTAGTTGGTTAATTCAATACACACTGGAGAAATCTTCTTCAGTTTGTAGGTTGAATTACCTATTAAACTTGCATTGATATCAAAAATCTGAACGGTCTCACCGCGTCGGGCTCTATTCAAGACGCTTTTAGCTTGTTCGCTTAATTTATTACCACTAACAATTACGGTTGGTTGCCCAGACACCTTGAAGCTGAATCCTGTAACCTTCAGACCTAAATCAAAATCAAAGTCTTCCAAAGCCGCACCAACACTAGCGATTTTTAAACCTTCGCGTTGCATACGTACACAAGCACCTTCACCTGTTTCACCACGAATCGAACCGACAGGTCGTGGAATATCTTTTATTCTAAATTCTGCTGGAGTACTGATTTTTTGTCCATCAGGCAAAATTCCATTGGCAGTAAATATTACCGTTGCCCCTTTACTTGGGGTGAAATTATATTTAGAACCTGTAACCTTCGTCCAGGTTCCATTTGACGCCGATGCAGATACTTTGTTATCAGCAATACCAGGTATAGAAACCGTCATAGGATTCTCCACACCACGATACACAACGTTCATTTTATCTGCGGCAATTACAGCAGCATTAGGCTTAGCTATAGTTGCAAAAGTCACATCAACGGGGATTTCTACTTGCGTTCCATCTTGCAAGAAAATAAGATTTCCTTCGATTTTATGGTCTCCCGCTGCACCTGCACTAATGTTCAGTTTTACTTTTCCGTTCTCAATGGTGTACTGACTTGCAGTAAGTGGACGACCGTCAAGAGTGAGCTCTACACGATTCGGTTTTGTGTTCGGATCTTTCCGCCCTAAAACGATACCTCCATCAAAAGCTTCGTTGGCATAAAATGCAGATTTGGACTGCTCCAAAAGCGTGTTGTATTGCGTAAAGGACATGGCCGCTTCTTGCTGTGAACCGAGCATTTTAGACAAAATTTCAGTTTCAGTGGTTTTAACATCTGACTGAATTTGACTCATTTTAGTTTTTGAGGCGATAAAAGGAGAGAGTTCATAATTAAACTGAAGCCAACCTTGCGTTTTATTGTCTTTATTCTTAACATCGGAGGTAGAGAATTTTTTATTTATTTCTGCCCCTATTTCAGGATAGTCACCACCTATAAGCGACACGACACCTTCGCGGTAAGCATCCATTTTAGCAATGAACACTTGTCCTTCATCTGATAGATTATCTCCCTTAAATAAAAGACCATCTAAAAAATCTGACTGGTCCTGTACCTCATAATCTTTTAATACTTTTAATGCGGTGGTGTCCGTTGGATCGTTTTTAGCAGGATCATATAGCTGCTTCATCATTTGCCCCTTAAGACCTTCAAGATAAGTGGTCAAATCATTTCCTAGGCTATTGACTTGGTCTGCTTTTTGCTTAACCGCTGCATATTGTTCAGGTTGTTCAGAAGCCTTAGTGGCTAAATTTTGCAAAAATGCCTCATTTCGTTCCGTCGAAGCCGCATTAGCCTCGGTTAATCTTTCTTCCATAACACCAAAAGCCCTAAGGACCTCCTTAGACATGTTCAGAGCAAGCATCGCAATGAAAACCAAATACATCAGGTTTATCATTTTTTGCCTTGCGGTTTGTTTTCCTCCTGCCATTTTAATTTGTTTTAAGTATCAATTTATTTTACAGTTGAAAACGTATTATTTATTATTCATTGCCGACAGCATTCCGCCATATACACTATTTAAAGAAGCGAGATTATTGGCCATATGCTCCATTTGCGTTTTAAGTTGTTCTGCATTCTCAGCAACCTTATCATTAAGTGCGGCCTGGCGATTAGCAGCCTCCATTTGCACTTGATAAACGCCATTGAGGGATTCCATTTGCGTCGCAGCATGTGCGATTTGTTCTCCATATTTTTTAGTTGAATCTAAAGCATCGGCAGTTGGAGACATACTTTGTGCCGCTTCACCAAAAGAACGAATACTATCACCCAAGTCAGACATTAACTTTGCGTCTAGATTAGCTTCGCGCAACATAGAATCTAACTTCTTTGACAACAAGCCTTCAGGGTCTTGATTCGTCGCATCACCACCGGATAGCTCTGGATAAACCAAAGACCAGTCAATATCTTCATCAATAGGTTCAAACGCCGCAAGAGCAAAAATTAGGGCCTCAGTAATCAAACCAACGGCTAAAAGCGTCCCCCCCGATAATTTCAAGTCTCCACCTAAGGGAAGCTCCCAGTGTAAGATTTTAAATAGTGCGCCTAAGATAACAACAGATGCTCCAAGACCATAGGCCATATTCATGTGCTTAGGAGACAATAGTGCGCCATTTTTAGATTTAGATTTTGCTGCCATAATAAAAATTTTAAGTTTCGTTAAGTATAAGTTTGATTGAGTTTAAAAAAGTGCGCTGCCCTAAGGGTTAACGAGCATCGCCAAAGTTCTTGTTTAAAATTATATTGGTGCCCATGTAGTCCTGTACGGTTCTAAAACCGATATAACTGCGCGCTGAGTCCGCATATTCATAATCCCGCGTGCTCACTTGAAGAAAATAAGCAACATCCTTCCAAGAACCGCCGCGAACGACCTTTCTAGAATTTTTAGGATCATTGACACTCGGGTTCATCGTTGAAGAATATTCGTAAGAACCTGGATCGTACGATGAATCAACCCACTCACTGACATTACCTGACATATTAAACAGGTTATAATCATTGGGCTCATAGGCATCTGCCTCAACAGTATACAAGGCCTGATCTGCTGCATAATCTCCACGTAGCGGCTTGAAGTTGGCCATAAAACATCCGCGGTCATTCTTAGCGTAAGGACCACCCCATGGGTAAGTCGCCGATTCTAAACCACCACGTGCCGCATATTCCCATTCTGCCTCACTTGGCAAACGGAATGTATTGACATAGGCATTGTCCTTTGATTTCTGATAAGCATTTTTGTACAAGGTTCTCCAGGCACAAAACGCCTTGGCTTGTTGCCAGTTGACACCCACTACAGGATAATCACCATAAGCCTCATGCCAGAAATAATCATTATGCATTGGCTCATTGTAAGAATAATTGAAGTCTTTAATCCACACTGTTGTGTCTGGATAAATGTTGACTTCTTCCTGAATGATAAAATCTTTACGGCGCTTTCCTTTAGCTCTTGCAGCCGCTTCAATATTCATGTAGGTGTACTGAAAATTAAGTTTACTGTTATCAATAGTTCGTTGACCATTGTAAGCTTCTTCTGCAGGGATATACATCGTATCCATGACTTCTGAATAATACTCATCTGGGTATTCACTTGTATTCCAAAGCAAATCTACATCATGATTTATTTTTCGACCAGCGTAAAAATCATCGCCCATTCCGAAATAATTATCATAGTTGTATTGCTCCCAAGGAGTCATTTCTTGATTCTCTTGATCTACAAAGGCAAATTCACCAATCCCGCCATCGCCAGGAGTGGCACCAACCTCATCAGCTAAGATGGCCAGGCGCAAGCGCACTGTAGAATCCTTGACCCAGTTCACAAACTGTCGGTACTCTGCATTGGTGATTTCTGTTTCGTCCATATAAAAAGAACGCACAGTTACCGTTTTGGTCGGGGCATCATTCACTGCGACAAAATCGTCGTCAGATTTACCCATAAGAAAAGAACCTCCAGGAATAAGGGTCATTCCATAGGGTTTCTCTGGATACCACTTTTTGCCTTTAGCGCCTACTAATTCCCCTCTATCCTTATTAGAGCTACAACTGAATAATAAGGCAATTATCGCAAAGATTGCAATGAGCTTCTTCATAGATGATTCGGTTAAGATTTTACTAGATTCAAGGGCGTAAATCTATCTTTAAATTTTAAGAAACGCAACATTTTTTATAAAAAACCCTTAAATCAAAAACATGTATTTTCGTTAAACTTCGTTCTTCAAACGGGCCTTAAGCCAGCGTTCTGGTATTTCCTGATTGGTCGCCCCTATATATTCGTCATAAGTGCAGGGTAATAACGCATGTTTGTGGGTATTATTATCCGTTTTTGAATTAAATGGTAACACCACCCACCAGCGGCCTGTTTTGTTGCTCTTTTTAAAGACCAAGACCAGGTCGTCTATAGGGACTGAATAGGTGGTGAAATCGCGGTCATTTTGAAAATCTTCGTCAGCAACACGAAACGATACTCCTTCGATGAAATACCACAAAATTTGCGCGATAAGGTTCGCCCCACTCTCACTTTGGTCAAAGGATTTGAGCTCGTATAAACCAAAAGATTTGACGCGATTGCTGATTCCTGTATATCGGGCCATGGCACAAATCTCACGGCTATCAAAACCATTAGGGCTTTTGTGGTATTTGACACTCAAATCACCACTTTTAATACAGGAAACATCCAAAGCGACTAGGGAGGCATTTCTGAGTATCGGCTCTGCCAAACTTAAGTCATTGGTCAAGACCCCTAGGCGATAGGCATCGAAATGCAATTTATCCATCAAAGCAATTTCTTCTGGCGGATTCAAATAGGATTGAAAACCCAAAACGCTGTAATTAAAAAGATTATATGGTTCGTCAACAATAATCCTGCCCACGAAGGACTTGTTGCTGATCGGCGCCTGGGCATCCCCCAAATCAAAACGATGATCGATATTCACCAAATTGAGCATTGTGGTGGTCTGATCAAAAGCGCGGTAATGCGCATATAACAAATCCTGACTCCCACCCAATATAATAGGTATAATTCCTTGCTGTAAAAGCGCAGCAACCACAGTTTTTAGCGCGAAGTATGTATCTTCTACATCATGCCCTGGGACAATATCACCCAGATCCACTAGGGACAGAGGCCAGTTGCCAGGATACAGTCCATAAAAAGACTTTCTGACCGCATCGAAGTCCAAACTGCCGCCCATATAATCAACATCGTTCCGGTGTTCCCTAACCCCCAAAAGAACAAATTTCACCCCCTTTAAATCGGGCCAATGTGCTTCATTTTGGTAAATATTAATTTGCTTACCCAGCACTCCGTTTGGCAATATTTCGCGATGAGCGACAACGGATTTAGAAACTGGTGTTAGGTATTGGATCATTTTTTAGTCGTCTTGGCTTTGGGCTTACTGGTGGTTTTTTTCTTCGTTTTTACCGCCAGCATTTCTTCTGCTTTATCAAGTGTAATTTCGTCAATATTTGTCGTTTTCGGCAATTCAATCTTGGTTTTTCCTTTGATCAAGTGAAAACGGCCCCAACGGGCTTTTTCCAATCGGATGCCTTCTTTGGTCCACTCCATCAAAAGCTTGTCCTTTTCCTTTTGCTTCTTGTCTTCTATTAAGGTGACAATGTCTTGGTCGGACAGATCGTCAAAGTCGTACTTTTTATTGACATTGATAAAAATATTGTTCCATTTCAAGAAGGGCCCAAAACGCCCCACTCCTTTTTGCACGGGCATATCTTCATAGGTATATATCGGCGCATCTGCCTTCAATTTTTCATGGATCAATTCTTCGGCATCAGCAAAGGTAACCGAGAGCGGATCCATTCCTTGAGGCAGGGAGATGAACTGCTTACCAAAACGCACATAAGGGCCAAAACGACCATTGGCGACCTCAACATCCTCACCACTAAATTGCCCTAGTGTTTTAGGCAATTGAAATAAGTCCATGGCTTCTTGAAATTCAATCAAATGAAGTTGCTGGTCAGGCCTTAGGCTGGCAAATTTTTTCTCTTCATCATCTGGAGCCCCAATTTGCACAATGGGGCCAAATTTACCGAGGCGCACCAATACCATTTTACCACTCACTGGATCGGTACCTAAGATACGCTCACCACTTTCGCGCTGGGCATGCTCGTTGACTTTTTCCACATTGGGGTGAAATTTAGCATAAAAGCTTTTCATCATGGCCTTCCATTCTTCCTTGCCCTCGGCGATCTCATCAAAATCTGCTTCGACTTTTGCTGTAAAATTGAAATCTACAATATCCTGAAAATGTTCCACCAAGAAATCATTGACTATGATGCCAATATCGGTAGGGACCAACTTACCCTTGTCACTACCCACCATTTCTTGTAATTCCTTTTTTTGAATACCGCTGGCATCCAAAATCATTTGTTGGTAGTTCCGAGCGCTGCCCTCTACAGTTCCCTTTTCAACATATTTGCGCTGAACAATAGTAGAAATAGTTGGCGCATAGGTCGAGGGTCGGCCGATACCTAATTCCTCCAATTGCTTGACCAAGGCTGCTTCGCTAAATCGATATGGCGGACGTGTAAACCTTTGGGTCGCATGGATATAGTTATTGATCAACCCATCCCCAACTGCTAGGGTTGGCAACATACCGTCCTGTTCTTCCTCGTCATAATCAGTTCCTTCGAGATAGACTTTGAGAAACCCATCAAATTTTATCATTTCACCACTGGCACTAAAGCTCTCGGTAACAGGCGTGGCGGAATTCACATCAATTTTGACCTGGGTGCGCTCAATTTGTGCATCACTCATTTGTGAGGCAATGGTACGCTTCCAAATCAACTCGTACAAACGCATTTGATCGCGCTCACCATTGACTGAATCACGGCCCATCTCCGTTGGACGGATCGCTTCGTGCGCCTCTTGAGCCCCTTTGCTTTTGCCCTTGAAGGTTCTTGGCTTACTGTAGGCACTACCATAGGTCTTGGTGATTTCATCCTGAGCTGCATTTTGCGCCTCTTTGGACAAATTCACGCTATCAGTCCTCATATAGGTAATCAGCCCAGATTCATATAGGCGCTGAGCGACAGTCATCGTTTTGCTGACCGAAAAATAGAGTTTTCGTGCGGCCTCTTGCTGCAAGGTAGAGGTTGTAAAAGGCGGGGCGGGCGACTTCTTTGCGGGCTTTTTGGTTAAATCCTCAACGCGATAAGAGGCATTTACATTGCGTTCTAAAAAATCAAGTGCTTGTTCCTGTGTTTCAAAATTTTTGGGCAACTTGGCCTTAAACCGAGCACCACTTTTGGTCGCAAATTCGGCATCAATGCGGAAAGACGCCACCGGATTAAATCCCTCAATTTCACGCTCGCGCTCTACAATAAGTCTTACCGCAACACTCTGAACACGGCCTGCGGACAGGCCTCCTTTGACTTTTTTCCAGAGTACTGGGGATAATTCATATCCCACAAGTCGATCCAAAACGCGTCGGGCTTGTTGGGCATTAACCAGGTTATAATCAATATCACGTGGGTTTTCAATTGCCTTGAGTATGGCTGTTTTCGTGATTTCATGAAAAACGATGCGCTTGGTGTTTTCTTTTTTGAGCTCTAGTGATTCGGATAAATGCCAAGCAATGGCTTCTCCTTCTCGATCCTCATCACTGGCCAACCAAACCATATCAGCCTTATTGGCCAACACTTTGAGGTCTTTTACCAATGTCTTTTTATCTTTCGATACTTGATATTTAGGACTAAAATCTCCATCAACATCAACACCTAACTCTTTCGAGGGCAAATCCGCTATGTGCCCAAAACTAGAGACAACCTTATAGTCTTTGCCGAGAAATTTTTCTATGGTTTTGGCTTTTGCCGGAGATTCCACAATCACTAAATTCTTTGCCATAACGCATCTTCTTTGGGCAACAAAAGTATGTGAATTTTTTAATTAGCAGATCATTCGGGCTTTTTTAAACGCAACAAAGACCGAATCACTGGCCGGATAACCACACTTACTGATGCTCTCTATTTCCCCATACATGAACTGCCAAATGATATGGAAAAACGTTATTTTTAGTACCATAAGGAGGTAGATTCACCTCTGACATTTTGACATATTCAGGCAATTAGTTGTACCTTTGTATGGTGATTCGCCCTCGGGGCATATTTTTTGAAATTAGCAGAAAGACCGTTTAATAAAGACTATGAATCCAAAAGTCATCGACGAAAATAAACAAGGCGCTACGCTCACCACGGCTTCCAAATCGGGCAATAACAAAAAGTTATTTATCGAGAGTTATGGTTGTCAAATGAATTTTAGTGATAGTGAGATCGTCGCCTCAATTTTAGCGGATCAAGGCTACAATACCACCAATCGGTTGGAAGAAGCCGATTTGGTTCTGGTCAACACCTGTTCGATAAGAGATAAGGCTGAGCAAACCGTCCGCAAACGTCTTGAAAAATACAATGCCGTAAAAAAAATCAATCCGGGCATGAAAGTTGGCGTCTTAGGATGCATGGCCGAAAGACTCAAAAGCAAGTTTTTGGAGGAAGAAAAGATTGTAGACCTAGTGGTGGGCCCTGATGCCTACAAAGATCTACCTAACCTCTTGAGCGAAGTAAACGCGGGGCGCGATGCAGTCAATGTTCTTTTGTCTAAAGACGAAACCTATGGTGATATTTCCCCTGTAAGATTAGGGGGTAATGGTGTTTCTGCATTTGTCAGCATCACCCGTGGCTGTGACAATATGTGCACCTTTTGTGTCGTGCCTTTTACCCGAGGTCGGGAGCGCAGTAGAAATCCGCAAAGCATTGTCGCGGAGGTCAATGACTTGGGGCAAAAAGGATATAAAGAAATCACCTTATTAGGGCAGAATGTGGATAGCTATCTTTGGTACGGTGGCGGATTGAAAAAAGATTTTGAGAATGCTTCTGCAATGGAACAAGCTGCCGCTATAGACTTTGCGCAGCTCCTCGAGATGGTGGCCTTAGCACAGCCCCAAATGCGTATTCGCTTTTCGACCAGCAACCCACAAGACATGACTACTGAGGTGCTTTACGCCATGACAAAGCACGATAATATTTGTAACCACATCCATTTGCCTGTACAAAGTGGCAGCAGCCGTATTTTAAAAGAAATGAACCGCCTCCATACCCGAGAGGAATATATGGCCTTGATCGACACGGTGCGTTCTATTTTGCCCGATTGTGGTATTTCTCAAGATATGATTATTGGCTTTCCTACTGAAACCGAGCAGGACCACCAAGACACACTAAGCTTGATGGACTATGTCAAGTACGACTTTGGCTTTATGTTCATGTATTCCGAACGGCCTGGAACCATGGCGGCCCGAAAAATGGAAGATGACGTTCCCGACGCAGTTAAAAAACAACGCCTCAGCGAAATCATTCAACGACAACGTGAGCACAGCGCCTACCGCACAAAACAGTTTTTGAGCAAAACCGTTGAAGTTCTGATTGAAAAAGAAAGTAAAAAAAGCGCGCAACACTGGAGCGGCAGAACTCCGCAAAACACAGTGGTTGTCTTTCCAAAAGAGCACTACCAGCCTGGTGACTTTGTGATGGTACACATTGATGATTGCACCAGTGCCACGCTTATTGGGACCCCCCTAAGCTTTTCAGAAACCCAAAATGCATAAGCCCATGGAATCTATTCAATCCGTCAAACAGCGTTTCGAAATTATCGGTAATGACCCTAAACTCAACAGGGCCATAGAAAAAGCCATCCAAGTGGCACCGACAGATATTTCTGTTTTGGTCACTGGCGAAAGTGGCGTTGGAAAAGAAAATATTCCACGTATCATTCACGCGCTTTCCCATAGAAAACACAATAAATATATTGCCGTAAACTGCGGGGCGATCCCAGAAGGGACCATTGACAGTGAATTATTTGGCCACGAAAAAGGCGCTTTTACTGGAGCCGCAAGCGCGCGAAGTGGTTATTTTGACGTGGCCGATGGTGGTACCATATTTTTGGATGAAGTCGGCGAGCTACCCTTACCGACTCAGGTGCGATTGCTGAGAGTTTTGGAAAATGGTGAATTCATGAAAGTCGGCTCATCTCAGATCCAAAAAACCGATGTAAGGATTGTCGCCGCAACCAATGTTAATATGGCTCAGGCGATAGACAAAGGACGCTTTAGAGAAGATCTTTATTATCGTTTAAGCACAGTAGAAATTGGCCTTCCGGCCCTTCGCGAAAGGAATGAAGACATTCATTTACTCTTTAGAAAATTTGCTTCTGATTTTGCCCAAAAATACAAGATGCCTACCATTCGATTGGACCAAGATGCGGTGGCGCTTCTATTGAAATACCATTGGGGTGGTAACATTAGGCAGCTACGCAATATTACAGAACAGCTTTCGGTCTTAGAGCAAAAAAGAGATGTAGGCTACGCCAAACTCAAAGATTATTTGCCACATGTGGGCAGTCATCTTCCTGCTGTGATCAACACCAAAAGCAATAAATCGGATTTTGGCAATGAACGAGAAATCCTATATAAGGTTCTTTTTGACATGCAAAAAGACATTAATGATCTTAAAAAGCTCACCTTAGAACTGATCAATTCAGGCAACAGTTCAGATGTAAAGGCCGATAATGAACATTTGATTAAGCAATTATATGCCCACACGCCCCAACACTCAACTTTGCGATCGATGAATGAAGGCGACATAGATTCCCAAGAAGCTGAGAAAAGTCAATCGATTGACGTTATTGACTATAAAAAACCTGAAAACACCAAGGCAGTAGACAAGTATCATTTTGCAGAGGATATTGAAGAAGAAGAAGAAAGCCTTTCATTACATGACAAAGAGCTTGAACTCATTAAAAAGTCGCTGGATAAATATGAAGGAAAGCGCAAGGAGGCTGCGCAAGAACTGGGCATCAGTGAGCGAACGCTTTACCGAAAAATAAAACAATTCAATTTATAACCAAATGGCAGCACGACTCCATAAAATTCTCGCTATTGCCCTTTTAGGTCTTTCGACAGCGGCCTGTGGTATTTATTCATTTACTGGAGCAGATATTGATTATGCAACGACCAAAACGTTTCAGGTCAATAATTTTGTTAATAATGCGCCCATTGTAGAACCCAAAGTCGCTAGAAATTTCACCTTAGAATTACAAGATATATTACTCAATCAAACAAGCTTAAGCTTAGTCAATAATAACGGTGACCTGGTATATGAAGGAGAAATTGTCGATTATTATGTCGCTCCGATAACGGCAACGTCAAAGAGTACTGCTGCGCAAAACAGATTAACCATAGGCATTAATGTGCGCTTCAGCAATACAAAAGCGCCCGAGAAAGATTTTGAACAAAAGTTTACCTTTTACTTTGATTATTCTGGCTCATCACAACTCATTGGTAGCCAGCTCGACACCGCCTTAGAGGTTATTTTTGAGCGAGTCACACAAGATATTTTTAATAAATCTTTGGCCAATTGGTAAGATGAATATAAATACGTTCAATACCCTTTTGGCCCATCCGCAAGATATTAGCGCAGGGCATGATCATGCCCTGGCACAAATCATCAAGGACTATCCTTTTTTTCAGAGTGCCCGGGCCTTGCAGCTGAAAGGTTTAAAGCAAGCCGATAGTTACCATTACAATAAGGCACTAAAGACTACAGCCGTTTACACCACGGATCGTGATGTCTTGTTTGATTATATCACCGCAACTGAATTTTCCCAAGAATCCTTGGCCGATGCGCTGGTTGGTCATCAAGAATCGATCAAGTCCCTTGAGGTTGATCATCAGGTTGTAGGTCATCAGCAGACCCTTACTGATACAGAACCCACAAATACATCTTCTGAGACACCGGAATTGACCCATCGCCCACTGGAATTCCAGAAAGAGGAGCGCCATACTTTTGAACAATGGTTGCAACTTACGCAACTCAAGCCGATTGATCGCCAAAAACAAAACAAGGGAGATCAAAACAACCCTAATGCCCAGTTGGATCATCCATTAGCACATAAAATTGACCGCATCAATAAGTTTATTGCTAACCGGCCTAAACTTGACCCCAATAGCCATTATTCAAGCACCACTGATCTATCACAACCCTTCACCAATAGCCCCGAAGAGATCATGACCGAAACTTTAGCTCGGGTATATGTGGCACAAAAAAACTATCCCAAGGCCATCGAGGCTTACAAAATATTAATTTTGAAATATCCCGAAAAAAGTGGTTTCTTTGCAGACCAAATTCGAGGAATAGAACAACTGATAAACGCAGCACAATGAGTACATTTTCTATATTTCTGATCTTGATTATTTTTATCGCCTTCCTACTGGTGGTCGTCATTATGGTTCAAAATCCAAAAGGAGGCGGACTTTCTTCGTCTTTTGGTGGAGGCGGAACCCAGCAATTAGGTGGCGTCAAAAAGACAACAGACTTTTTGGACCGCAGTACGTGGACCCTTTCTGCTATTTTACTTGGACTCATTCTTTTATCAAATATGTCCCTGTTTGAAGGAACCACCAATGGCAACTTCTTACAAGACGAGCTAGAGAATGTTGCTCTTCCAGATGCTACAGCGTTGCCTGAGGCAGGAAACACTTCAGAGAGCAGTCCAGAATAAAACAAACATCTTTAAGGTTGATTGACAACCGATAATATATAAATCCCATGTAGTACATGGGATTTTTTATTTGCAACACATCTTAAAAGTCGTTCGATCACGTTAATATTGAGAACCAAACATAAGGAGGCCTCAGCTTGCTTTCTTTATTTATGAACTCAATAAAACACGATCAATTATGACACAAATCAAACTGTTGCTATTCGCGCTGATATTTTCACATAGCGCATACAGTCAATTAAATACCGAGCACAACACCACTTCAGAAAATGAAAACTGGAGGCTATATTCCATAGGAACCCACCTAGGGCAAGGCCCCGTTAACAACGGACCCCATACACTCAACTATGGGGCAGACCTTATAGGGCAAAAAGGAAAACATCTTTTGATGCTCGAGACCACACATGGTGTTGCCTGGGATTTTTCTATCGGAGATTCCAGTAATAAAAGAGGCAATTATCAATCCTGGACCTTGAGTTATGGCCGATCTTTCCCGCTATTGGATCGGTGGGACACAGACCTATTTATAGGGATCAGTCATTTAACGTACCGCAAGCCACATCTCGACCCCTTAAATCAGACAAAGACCAAAGGATTTGGCTTGCCGTTCACCGCAATGATGCGTTACCGAATCTACAAGAACATCCATCTAGGGGTGCGTGGACAAGTACACCCTAGCAATGCTGTTTCTACGGCCAATTTAGGCGCTTTAATCTCCTGGTCTTTTTAAAAGAAAAAGGGCGCCACGGCAATGGCACCCTTAACGTAAATACATAAAACCTTTTTGCAACTGTTTCACCTATTAACACATCTAAATTATGAGAAAATTATGTCTCTCCCTAACGCTATGCTTTGTATTTAATCAATTAATCGGTCAGGACCAGCCTTACCGCAGTATCGATAGCCTACTCAAACCACTTATTGGGCTGGTAGATCCCGCCTTAATCCTGTACGATCGTGTAACCCCTTTAGCCCATCTATCCGGATTTAATCAGGGGAACAACTCGGGACACCCACAATTATTTGAGCAGGCCATTTCCGAATTATATCATGCCTCCAACGGACAGCAATTACTGAGTCATAAAACATTACGCAACTATTACACGCCTGATTCCTTGACCTCCCGCACCAAAGTTGGCATACTGAATGCCTCTTTCCAGGAATTGAATCTTACCAAAGACGGTCAGCCAGAGGCCGCTTTCAATTTGGCAGACACACTCCTTATTCCCAACAATAACGGACAATCCTCTTTTCGACAAAAACACGTCTTTATGGCGACCCCGATGAAGCGGTTTGTTGTAGGGCCCGAAGTGGTTTTTGACTGGGACCCTTCTTTATTGGTCGAAACAACACAAGGCAAACGCATCGCCAGTTTATGGAGCGATTTAGGAGGCAATACTCCGGTACTGATCTATGATCAAGACACCTTTATACAAAATCAATTGACACAATATTTTGGGCAAAGCGGGGCACATACGATGCATTTTACAGCGGAATTCACCGATGGATCTCTCCAAAATACAGAAGCGATTATACATGTAAAAATCCCGAATAACAACACAGATCCATTAATTGACAATGGGCGTATTTGGGGACAGATTCCTTGGCAAGGATTCAATGAAAGCACGCCCTATTATGGCAAGCTAGATTATAGAATATTTTATCGTACCAATAACAATAACACAACCAAAACACTCATCAAACCCATTGTGATTATCGATGGTTTTGATCCAGAAGACAGAAGAAAAATTCAGGATAGTGATCCACATCCTTGGTCTTCAGATGCGGAGCATCGCTCAATCGAAGACATGATGAGCTACACCAATAACCAGGGAGAACAAACGGCCGTAATACCGATGCTGCGTTCTTTGGGCTATGATGTCGTTGTGGTGAACCACCCAACGCATTGGCACAATGGAGTCCGCATTGATGGTGGCGCAGACTATATTGAACGCAATGCCTTAACTCATGTACAACTCTACCAGCGCCTACAGACCCTGTTAGATCAAAATAACAGCACCGAATCTTTAGTGATTATTGGCCCGAGTATGGGCGGACAAATTTCACGTTATGCCTTGGCTTATATGGAGAAACATCAAATAGAACACCGCACCAGGTTGTGGGTCAGTATCGACAGCCCTCATTTAGGCGCCAATATCCCCATAGGGGTTCAAACCTTATTACAGCTTCTATTTGATACCACAGGTAGTATTGCAGCTCAAGATTTTATTGAACAGCAATTGGGCTCTGCCGCTGCAAGACAACAACTCATAGAACAATACTCGAGTGCGCACAATGGCCACTTGAGCAATCAATGGCTCGATGGGCGAACCATAAGTCAAGGGTTTGCCGATAACCGGGGCCGTCCCATTTTTATTAATTATTACAACAATCTCTTCAGTAACGGCCTTCCAAATAGTCTGGGCTACCCTATGAATCTGCGCAAGATTGCTCTTGTGAATGGATCCCTAACCGGCAATAAAACATACAAAAACCCCTATAGCACATTAAGTACTGAATACTCCGGGCAACTCACTTCAGATCAATTCGGTATTGCCGGTGGGCAGAGCCTGAAGCTCAAAGGGATTGCCAATGATATCGGACAACTTCTAGGCATGGAAACCTATTTTGCGCCTGAACCCCAGGAAACACATAAGATTGCCTTTTTTAAGAAGAAATCCCTGTGGTGGTCCTATTACGAGCGCTACCTCACCAACAACAATAGCCGCGGTATATTGGATATCAGTCCTGGAGGATGGTTTCCGACCCAGACCATTTTGGCCAAGGACCTCACCGAAAGCACACCATGCGAGTGGTTCATTGGTCAAATATGCATCAATGACTGGATCATTAATTCTCTAGACCATGTGAATTCATTTATTCCAAGCGTCAGTGCTCTAGGACTGTTGCATCCAGATATTGTCTGGGACACCCCATTGGACAAAAATCTATTGTGCCAAGACGCCATCCCTTTTGATAATTATTTTGGACCAAAAGACAATGAATTACATACCTCATTTACAACAGAGAGCATCGCATGGCTCTTGGATGAACTCAATGAAAGTCCCACGCCACCAAGTGTTTATTTAGAGCCTCATGACTTAACAGGGCCCAATGCCGTCTGTTATGACACCCCTGCAAGTTTTTCGTTCGACACCTGCGTCGCGCCTGAGGTCATTCAATGGCAAACCTCTCCCAATTTGACTGTGGTCACCTCCGACACCCACAACATAACCATAGAACCCAATACAACGTCTAGCACCACAGGTTATATTGAGGCACATTTCACAAGTCAAGTCATCAGAAAATCAGTGTGGATTGGATCGCCCCTAACACCAGAATCCATAGAAGGCCCCACAGAGGTCGCCACAGGCTCTGTCGTCACCTATAATGGTGGCGTCGCTCAAGGAGCCGCGTCGTATGAGTGGTGGCTCCCCTATCCGTTTGATGTGCAAGCGCCCTTCGATCCTGAAAGTGATCGTTGGCAGCTGCCACCTGGAGCAGGCAGAACAACAACGGTTTTCACGGGCAATGGACAAAACAACGGACTCGTTCAATTGATGGGCAAAAACAACTGCGGGCTTGGTGATGCGGCTATTTTATCTGTAATTCATGATCCCTCTGGATCGGGACAACAACAACTGCCCATATACCCATACCCCAACACATCAGACAACGGGTTTCGTTTGGATTTTAGATCACTCCCGCCAGGGGTTTATCATATGTCCATTTACGACCCTTACGGCAATATAGTCTATCAAGGGCAAAGTGGTAATATTGAGAAAACCATTGATACCATAGGCATGTCCAACGGGACTTATTTCCTCCATATTGAAGTAAATCAAGAAATGCTTTATTTTCAGTTGATTATCCAGCATAACTAGACGGAACCTCATGCAATGTTCCTTATGCCATCTTGACATCTTTTAACCACAAAGTATGACACTAAAGAGCATGGCATAGTTTCTGAAATGAATAAACAAAATCAATTAGTTTAACTTAAAATGAAAATCATATGGCTTTAAAAATTCAACCACTATCAGATCGCGTGGTCGTCGCGCCCCAAGCGGCCGAAACAAAAACGGCCTCAGGACTTTATATTCCAGATTCTGCGAAAGAGAAACCACAACAAGGCAAAGTCGTCGCAGTTGGTAAGGGCAAAAAAGATCATGAAATGACGGTTTGTGTTGGCGATACGGTTTTGTATGGCAAATACGCTGGAAATGAATTAAAGTTGGACGGACAAGATTACCTCATCATGCGTGAGGATGATATCTTGGCCATCATTTAATAAATCTAATACATAAAACATAACATTATGGCAAAAGACATAAAATTTGATATTGAAGCTCGTGATGCGATTAAACGAGGCGTTGACAAATTGGCCAATGCAGTAAAAGTAACCTTAGGCCCAAAAGGTCGGAACGTGATCATCAGCAAATCATATGGTGGACCACAAGTAACCAAAGATGGTGTTACGGTAGCCAAAGAAATTGAACTGTCAGATCCATTAGAAAATATGGGTGCACAGATGGTCAAAGAGGTTGCCTCTAAAACCAACGACTTGGCAGGTGATGGAACAACAACTGCAACTGTACTAGCACAAGCCATCGTCAAAGAAGGGCTAAAGAACGTCGCCGCTGGAGCTAATCCAATGGACCTCAAACGCGGGATTGACAAAGCCGTAGCGGCTATTGTTAAGGACCTCGAAAGACAATCTACTAAAGTGGGGAATTCTTCTGAAATGGTTAAGCAAATCGCTTCGATCTCTGCCAACAATGACGAAACTATTGGAAGCCTGATTGCCCTAGCATTTGAAAAGGTAGGCAAAGAAGGAGTCATCACAGTGGAGGAAGCAAAAGGCACAGAGACCTATGTCGACGTTGTAGAAGGAATGCAGTTTGATCGCGGTTATTTATCACCCTATTTTGTGACCAACAGCGAAAAAATGAATACCGAACTAGAGAACCCAATGATCTTGCTTTTCGACAAAAAGATCAGCAACATGAAAGACCTTCTCCCCATATTGGAGCCGGTCGCTCAGCAAGGAAAATCCCTATTGATCATTGCCGAAGATGTTGAGGGGGAGGCTTTGGCAACTTTAGTGGTCAACAAACTCCGCGGTTCACTAAAAATTGCCGCAGTTAAGGCGCCTGGATTTGGTGATCGAAGAAAAGCCATGCTCGAAGATATAGCCATTCTCACCGGTGGTACCGTTATCGCAGAGGAACGCGGATTTACTTTAGAAAATGCCACAATCGATATGCTCGGTACGGCTGAAACCGTCACGATTGATAAAGACAATACAACCATTGTTAATGGTGCGGGCAAGAAAGTGGACATTAATGCTAGAATCGGCCAAATAAAATCTCAAATAGAAACCACTACAAGTGATTACGACAAAGAAAAGTTACAAGAACGTTTGGCTAAATTAGCCGGTGGTGTTGCTGTGCTATATGTCGGTGCTGCAAGTGAAGTGGAAATGAAAGAGAAAAAAGACCGTGTAGACGACGCCTTACATGCCACGCGTGCAGCCGTTGAGGAAGGTATTGTTGCCGGTGGGGGTGTTGCTCTTGTACGCGCCAAAGCAGTTCTGTCAAAGATCACAAGTGATTCACTGGACGAAACTACAGGTATTCAAATTGTCGCTCGTGCGATTGAAGCTCCTCTTAGAACAATTGTAGAGAACGCCGGAGGCGAAGGATCTGTGGTCATTAACAAGGTAATGGAAGGCACCAAAGCGTTTGGTTATGACGCAAAAAACGACTGCTACGTAGATATGCTCAAAGCGGGGATTATTGATCCCAAGAAGGTGACCCGAGTGGCCTTAGAAAATGCAGCCTCAGTCGCCGGAATGATTTTAACGACCGAATGTGCGTTGGTCGACATCAAAGAAGACACACCAGGAATGCCCCCAATGGGCGGTGGTGGTATGCCCGGGATGATGTAATTAATAAGCAAAAAAAAACCTCGCCAAATGGCGAGGTTTTTTTTTGCTTATTGATGCGCTTTGATCACCTCATCATCTCGGTATTTACAACAAGGGCTGACCTTGTCGTACGCCTGGTCTGGCGCGGTAAATTCGGGGCTATCATGTCCCACATCTGCTACTTTCTTTGCAATTGAATCCAAGCTTGTTTTGTTTTCATCAAAAATTAAAGCCAATTCGTGTGTAGCAACGCTCCATTGAGCCGACTTCACACCTGGAACTTTAATTGCTGCCTTTTCAATACGGGCCTTACACATACCACAAACGCCATCAACTTCAATAGAGGCTTTTGCACTTTTACTTTGGGCCATTAGCGCACCTGACGCTAAAATAGTGGCCATAATTAATAGTTTATTCATCGTTTTAGATTTTATACCTTACTCCAGTGTAAACCATACGTCCAAAAATTGGACCATAAACCATCGTGGTGTCAAAATTCGATCCAAATGGTTCGGTTGCATTAAGCACCGGATTCGGCTGTTGCACATTTGTTATATTCTCTACACCAACATACCAATCGATTTTTGGCGTGAAGACTTTTGTGATCTGGGTATTAACGGTCACCAAACTCGGTGTTTGTGTCGTTCCGAACAAATCAGACCCTGAATCAAATTTTGGATAACGCTGCTGGCCTAACCAGTTTAAGGTCGCGTCAAATTTCCATTGCTGACCTTTAGATTTTTCTTGTGTCTGGTAAGCTACATTGGCAAACACACGATGCTTGGGGGTCAAGGGCGGGCGATCGTCTCCGCTATCATATGCTGTGTTAATGTCAAAATACTTATAAGCAAAGCGAAGATCAAATCGCTCCATAGGACTGTAAGAGGCTTCAAGTTGATAACTCTGTGTCCAACTTTCGTTTCTTTTATTGTAAAAACGAATCATCTGTGGCACTTCCCAATCCACAACAACGTGGTTGATAAAATCGGTGCGATAGACATCAAAGCTCAATTCCAAAGGTCGATTGGCTAAGCGGAATTTTTGGACTATAGAAAGTCCATAGTTCCAAGCGATTTCTGGATCTAAACCATAAAAGTCTCCACCCGCATCGGTAATTTCGATGGCACGTGATGAGGCAAACAAATTGAGATTTTCAGAAAATATATTTGGAATTCGCTTGCCTCTTCCTGCCGAAAAACGCAATGTGGTTTGCTCCCAAGGGAGATACTTGACATGCAAACGTGGCGTGACAAAAACACCCATAAGGTTATGGACATCCGTGCGCAATCCAAAGGTCAGGCTCAGTTGGTCCAAATTGTCGTAAGCATACTCAAAAAATACACCAGCAGCGCGCTCCTGACGGTCATAAACATCGGTAACGACCAACTCCTGGTATCGGTCGTAGGTGGCGTTAACGCCTGTTTTAATTTTATGTCTGGTGTCAGAGATGATCGAGTTATAAAGCACGTTGAGGTAGGCGCTTTGGTGCTTTATATTGTAGGTTCTGAGGCCAAAAATTGAACGTTGGTCATGGTAACTATAGGCGCTCTGAACCCCCAAGCTTTGGTAAGTTAGCTCTGGATTGACATGGCCCAATTTAGAAGAGAAATCAATCCGATCGGTGTCGATGATACTCCCCCACGGATTGGCTGCAGTGATCTCCTGATCTCGCTCAAAAGAAGTTTCTCCAGCGACTTTTCGATCGCGTAATACGCGGGCATTAATGAAACTGATCCAACCGTTAGTGGGGTCACTATATTGCCAGCGATTCATGACATTAATTTGATTGCCTTTGGGTGTGTCTAAAAAGCCGTCATCATTGCGGTCTACAGTCTTGGTGCGCTGATTTCCGTGGACATAAAGACCGGTGCTCCAGCGGTCTGTGACCCGACTATTCAGGTGTACATTCATTTCTTGACGGCCATTAGCCGCTGTAAACAAATTCAAGAACACAGGAGCGTCTGTTGCTGGTTTCTGCAATTCGGCATTGATCTGACCCGCGATACTCTCATAACCATTGATGACACTACCGGCCCCTTTGGTCATCTGGATGCTCTCTACCCAAGTACCTGGAACATAGCTGAGTCCAAGACTTTGGGCGGCGCCGCGCACCACAGGAATATTTTCGGCAGTAATCAATATATAAGGACTGGTTAATCCCAACATCTTAATTTGTTTCGTTCCGGTGATGGCATCCGAAAAATTAACATCGATCGACGGATTGGTTTCAAAACTCTCCGAAAGATTACAACAAGCAGCCTTGAGTAATTCGTCGCTACTGATTTGAATCACGTTTTGAGTCGAAAAAGAAGAACGAAATTGAGAGGTCCTTTTTTTGACCAAAGTAACCTGGTCTAGGGTACTGGCAGAGCGCAATACATGACGAATCTCTTTATTAGAAGAAACTGTAATAGTATCTGTGGCATAACCCACAAAACTGAACACCAGATCAGCCGGAAGCGTTCTCGTGAGCAATCTAAAATTGCCTTCAAAATCTGTTATGGTACCGTCTTTTCCATCCACCCAATACACATTAGCCCCTGGCAAACCAGTATTACTTTCGGAGTTACCCTCCAGCACTACACCAGAAATACTGCCTTGGCCAAAGCCCGCTGTAGCCCAAAGTAAAACACTAAATAAAAGAAGTCGTTTCATATCAGGAGTATAAGGTAAAAGACGCCATGCCAAGCATGATCAAGTTTTCGATAAGGGTGGCTTCGGTCATCGGCAAGTTGAGCGTTGTTCCCAAACAGGCACATTCTATGGTTTGTTTGGTCCGCAACTTCGCAATAACCCCAATAGTGGTGATGCCCAAAACAATTGTCGTAATGATCAGTGCAATGGCTACATTGAAACGCAGCAGCAAAACAACCGCGAGTAATAATTCGATAAATGGATAAATCCAAGCATAAAAAGCCAAACGCTTAGCTAATGGATCATAATTTCTGAAGGCCTGCACAAAACCAGGCACGTCCAATAATTTGAAAAAGCTAAAAATCAAAAAGAAACCCGCCATCGCATCAAGCATTGCTTCCGCACTATTCCATTGACTTGCATGGATCAAAAACACAGTGCCAAAAAGAAAGGCAAAAATGAGAAACAAAGGCCTAAGCTGTCTCCATTTGTTAGGTGGCATGGTCTGCGCATCATGAGCCAAAACAGGGTAGTCAGCAGGTACAACTTCTTTGATTTGTGATAAACTCATTGGCGTATTTGAGGCAAAGGAAAGACGCCCACTGGCAAGATCTATCACGACTGCGCTGACGCCTTCGATAGATTCAACAGCTTTTTTGACTTTATTCAGACAACCGTTGCAGGTCATTCCTTGTACCATAAATCGTTGGGTCATAGCAGTCTCATGTTTGATTCATTTGTTATTCTGCAAGAGCACAAAACTAATCAAAACAATTAAGGTATTAGGTCTATTTAACAAAACCCATTTTATAACTCAGCCAGTACCGCCTTTCCTTGATCAATGGCTGAGATCATTTGGACTTTGAGTTCCTGCGCAGACAATTCAAACTGGGCTACCTGCGTTTTCATTTCGCTAGGAATAGTGGATTGACCCATAATTTGATCGCCCGTAAAGACCTCACTAAGATCGATCATCCATGTCGTCATACGCTCGTTGGCCGCTATTAAATCGCCAATAACAGCAAGGTGTGCGGTCTGAGCAGAATCCCCCTGGTATTGATCCTCAAGCTGGCCAATCAATTGGCCAATGGTGCCCATCATAGGCATTAATTCATCGTGTACCGCAACGATTTGCGCCATCTGTGCGGCCAAGGCTTCCTGTGTAGGTTCAGTCTTGTTTTGACAGGCCAATAAAAGTCCTATGGCACTCAGGATTAAAATTGATTTTTTCATTTTTCTGGCATTTGGTCTTTATACATTGTTATTGAACTACTTAGGCTTGTAAAAATAAAATCCAGGGATCAGAATCAATAATATGATCGGATGGATCAAGAAGCGACGGACATAAAAAAGTTGATGGTAATAACCCGCTTGATACATAGCCATTAATCCAAACAAAGCTAAGGAAAGAAAGGCAAAAAACATAAGGTACAGAACCCATGTAAAGCGAATTGTCTGAGGATCTATAAAAAGCCCTTTAAGCAGCATGAGGCCAAAAATAAGATTGAGTAAAAATCTAAAAATCAAAGAAGGCCAAAAAAACAAAGGATCGATAAGAGGTAGTTCGCGCGTCAAATAATCGCCTTGAAAAAAAAGATCCAAGGGATCATAAAACAAATTCGTTTCAAAATAGCGCACCAAGACCAGGCCCATAACGCCGATTACGACCATCAAATAGCGCGCTAGTCTAGGCATGATCCTGACGTTTTATCATCCAAATCCAAAAAAGCCAAAGCAGCAATACAAAACCATAAATCAGGCCAGGAAATATAATATCATGGAGCAAAACTCTATAGGTATCAAAGTGTGCCAAGGCAATACTAATGAACGCAACACGCAAAATATTAACTGAATAAATTAAGACCATCCCCGCCAGGATATACCCTATGGTTTGCTGTAATCCTCTGGCAAAAGCCAATATAAAGGCGCAAAATAAGATCATCACACTCATGGCATTACACCCTTCTACCAAACGGGCGACTCCTATTCCATCGACCCATATACCGAGGGTTGCCTCCCCCGAAATCATGGCCACATCTCCGCCAAATCCAAAAGCCCGAATGACCGATTGTGTTTGCTGCCCAACAAGCCGTGTGATACCATCGGGCTCCACCGGCGGACCAACAAAAAAGGATAAATACCAAAAATAAAGCATGCTTAAAACCGTATAGCTCCCCAAGAACAGGAAGATAAATCGGAGCACTGGACGATACTGTCGAAATAAGGCTAACATGAGGTCAAAGTTAACCCAATTATTTTTTTTGAATTTTGATTTTTGAAATACCTTTAGAAAAAAATACTGCAAATGAATTTCGAGGCCCTCAAACCACAAATTGACGCCATTATCCATGGCAATGCCTCTTCGCGTGAAGAGCGACTCAACCAGATTTGTGCCCTGCTGCAAAACGCAATTCCCTACTATAACTGGGTCGGTTTTTATTTTGCAGATTTTGAGACCAAGACTTTGCACTTAAAAGCTTTTGCTGGCGCACCTACAGACCACACAGTCATACCCTTTGGCAAAGGTATTTGTGGCCAAGTAGCCGAGAGTAATGCCAACTTTGTCGTGCCTGACGTACAAGCACAGGACAATTATATTGCCTGCAGCATCACCGTAAAATCCGAGATCGTCGTCCCTTTATTTGTTCGGGATAAAAACATTGGGCAAATCGATGTTGACTCGCACTCGATAGATCCATTTGACCAAAAAGACGAGCGTTTTTTAGAATGGGTCAACGCACAAGTCGCTGTTTTGTTCTAACCCATTGATGACCTTAGAGCCCATTGAGCCATAACCGGATTGGCGATCTTCAGGTTTCACAGCGCACTACTGGACGCTCACAAAGCATAAAATTGGGATTATAGACATTCCTCATCCTTATTTTTTTGGCTAACTTTGACATGCTATCAGGCCATGGCGCACTGGTCTGTTTATCATCATCATTTATGTCCGAATCTCTAATTGATCTCACAAATCCAAACGAATTACTGAGCGGTGTGATGCTCAATGCCTATCCCGATAGCATGGGCGCCAATGTAAAGGATCTGGTTTCCATATTAGAGGGATCATCAATGGCTCATGCCTTTTCACAGCTTTATTTACTGCCAACTTTTTTCAATAGCGATCTCGACCGCGGTTTCTCTATTATCGATTATGACCTCAACCAAGATCTGGTTAACCGCAGAGACCTTGACCAATTAAAACAGGCAGGGATCACCCTTAAACTCGATATCGTCCTCAATCATTTATCGGTGGCTTCACCTCAATTTAAGGACTTATTGCGTCACGGAGCAAAATCTAAATTCAAGGACTTTTTTATCGACTGGAATGTATTTTGGGAAGGTAAAGGCAGCAAAGATCACCGGGGTGTAATCGTTCCTGAACAACGCTATCTGGATCATCTTTTTATGCGCAAACCAGGGCTTCCTGTTCTGAAAGTGCCTTTTGACCAAGGCGATGACCGTTATTACTGGAATACCTTTTATCAGCAAGTGAGCCTTAGTCCATCTATCATAGACGACTTAAAGCAGCGCAGAGCGGCCAACCATGATCTATGTACCCGTCTATTTAATGACTTAACACAAGCCGTATTAGGCCATGAAGACCTGACAAAAATTGATTTGACTGGCTATGCCATAAATCACGACGCACTGGTGTCCTTGGTAAGAAAACATGTCTCTTTTTTGGGGCAAATGGATGTGAATGCACAATCACCAGAGGTGTGGGTATTTTACCAAGACACCCTGAACAAACTCCAGGAGTACGGCTGTAAAATTTTGCGCTTAGATGCCTTTGCTTATCTGCACAAAGAAATGGGCCAAACCAATTTTTTTAATAAACCGGGTACTTGGCATTATTTGGATCGCCTCAAGACAATGGCACAGCAAAACAACCTCTGGGTTCTGCCGGAAATTCATGCCGAATACGGGCAGCATCTTCATGACCAGGTCGCTGCGCAAGGCTACGGTATTTACGATTTTTTCTTGCCTGGGCTGGTGATACACACCATTGAAAACGCTGACCATACGCCACTTTTAAAATGGGCCACAGAAATTATTGACAAAAAATTTAAGGTCGTCAATATGTTGGGCTGCCATGACGGGATACCGGTATTGGATCTAAAAGGGAAAGAAATCGATGGACACTTTCACAAAGGTTTGTTAAGCGACCCGCAAATAGACCGTTTGGTGGATTTAATCTTGACACGTGGCGGACGCATCAAGAACTTATTTGGCCCAGATGGCTCAAAGATTTCTTATTACCAAGTCAACGCAACCTATTACAGTGCCTTAGGGGCCGACGATCAAAAATTACTCTTGGCCCGGGCCATTCAATTATTTATGCCCGGTCTTCCCCAAATATGGTATTTGGATTTATTTGCTGGCGAAAACGACCATCAAGCGGCCGATCGTGCCGGAAAAGAGGGGCACAAGGAGATCAACCGAACAAATCTTTCCGTGGCCGAAATCAATAAACGTCTTGAGACGGAAGTGGTTCAAAAACAACTCAAAATGATCCGTTTCAGAAACACGGCAAACGCATTCAAAGGAGTACTAGAGCTCCCGTCTACGTATCACAATACCCTACATATGATTTGGCGTAACGGTGATGAATGTGCTGAATTTAAGGCTGATTTACTGACCCATGCCTTCACGATAAAGTCTAGCGAAAATGGCCGTTTTCAAGATATTGTTTGATTCTTAAGATTTATATCCCTGTGCGGATCGCTTCAACCGGGTCTAATTTGGATGCCTTTATCGCAGGAAGAATTCCGCTAATTAATCCAATTAATGCGGCTATTGTCGTTCCAATCAACATATTGACTCCTGACAACACAAACTCAAAATCGCCGGAGAACTGTGAAGCAATTACCGAAACAATAAAAACCAAAATAATACCAAAGAGTCCGCCAATCAAGGCCAAGATCATGGCTTCAAAAAGGAATTGATATAGTATAAATCGACGTTTTGCACCTAATGATTTTTGAATACCAATCAAGTTAGTGCGCTCTTTGACACTCACAAACATGATGTTGGCAATGCCAAAGCCTCCGACCAGCAGTGAAAACCCACTAATGATGATCCCGATAATATTCATGGTACCGGTAATATTGTTGATGGCATCAGTGAATCCTTGTAATTGATTGACAAAGAAATCATCCTCCTGATCCGGGCTGAGCCCATGCTTCATCCTCATCTTTTGTTTCAATTCGGCAATGAAGGCATCATTGTCTACCCCTTCTTTTGGCTTAAGTATCACAAAGGGAAAGAGGCTACGGTTATTTGCGCCAAAGATATTCCGGACCACATTGACCGGTAAAAAAATAATCGTGTCCTTCGAATCACTGAACGCAGAACCCTGCTTCTTCAGAACCCCTATAACGGTGAATTTCTTACCATAGAGCCTCACTTTTTTGCCGATGGCTTGTTCTGGACTACCGAAAAGCGCATTGCCAATCTCATGCCCTAAAACCAATACTTGAGCGCCATTATTAGACTCCAGAGCATTATAAAAACGACCGGCTTCCAACTTTAACGATTCAATGTCATAATACTCATGTGAATACGCACCAATGTTGGCATTTTCAACTGATTTATCTTCGTATTTAATGGTCTCATTTCGGACGTTCAAATTAAAGGCCACCGCCGCAGCCGAAGGCATGGTTCGCTTGAGGTATTGATAATCGTCATAGGAAGCTACAGGCCATTGTTTCGATTTCCAACGGGGTATTTCTGTGGGGCCAAAAGAAAAATTCCCCAAATAAATGGTGCTGTTATCTAAACCATCCAGACTGTCTGTAATTTCGGATTTTAAAGAGTCTACAGCAGCCAAGACGGCAATGATCGAAAAGATCCCTATAGTCACTCCAAGTAAGGACAAAAATGTCCGTAACTTATTGTTTACCAATGCACTGATGGCAAAAATAATGCTTTCTTTAAGGACCCGTAAATAGATGATCATAGGCAAGGTTTGAATCACTAATCGACCCCTTAAAGATAGCTCTTTTTATACCAATTTAAGTCGTCCATTTCAGCCATATTTATGTATTTTTGTGGCTTCACAATATCAATTTATTCCAATGATGCAATCGATAAAAATCAAATCGGCTCTTATTTCTGTTTTCCACAAAGAAGGACTTGCACCAATTGTTCAAAAACTGAACGCACTAGGCGTTACTATTTACTCCACTGGAGGTACCGAAAAATTCATCAAAGACTTAGGGATTTCAGTGATTCCCGCAGAGGAAGTTACCCAATATCCTTCGATTTTGGGTGGTCGTGTCAAAACACTTCATCCTAAGATTTTTGGCGGTATTTTGAACCGACAAAACCACCCGGGTGATGCAAAAGAAATGGAAGAATTTGATATTCCACAATTGGATTTGGTCATTGTCGATCTCTACCCTTTTGAACAAACGGTTGCCTCTGATGCAGATGCGCAAGCCATTATTGAAAAAATTGATATCGGTGGCATTTCACTGATTCGTGCTGGGGCGAAGAATTTTGCTGACACCCTATGTATTTCATCCGTGAACGATTATGCCGGTCTTTTAGAAATCCTGACAAGCCAAGAAGGGCAAAGTAGTTTAGCGCAACGAAAATTTTACGCCACACGAAGCTTTCAGGTTTCTTCGCATTACGACACGGCTATTTTCAATTATTTCAATGATCAGGGCAGTGTCCCCGGGCTGAAAATTAGCCAACCCAATGGACAGTCCCTGCGTTATGGTGAAAACCCGCATCAAAAAGGGTCCTTTTATGGCGATTTCGATGCGATATTTAAAAAATTAAACGGCAAAGAATTGAGCTACAACAACTTACTTGATGTCGATGCTGCAGTATCCTTGATGAGTGAATTTCAAGGCGCAGACGAGCCCCCAACATTTGCCATTTTAAAGCACAATAATGCTTGCGGTGTGGCACAGTGCAGCACCTTGTCGTCGGCTTACACCAAAGCCTTGGCGGGTGACCCCGTATCGGCTTTTGGCGGTGTTCTTATTGCCAATAAAACTATAGATACCGCTACTGCCGAAAAAATTCACGAGCTGTTTTGCGAGGTAGTCATTGCCCCAGGCTTCAGTCCAGAGGCACATGAGATTCTGGTACAAAAGAAAAACCGAATCCTTATGGTACAGCAAATTTTTTCTTTGCCTGACAACACAGTACGAACTTGTCTTAATGGATTCTTGACTCAAGAGCGAGACAACATTACCGACGCCCTAGAGCATTTAGCCACTGCCACAAAAAAAGAACCTACCGACAAACAGATTAACGATTTATTGTTCGCGTCCAAGATATGCAAGCATACCAAATCCAACACCATTGTTTTGGTCAAAGACAATCAATTGTGCGCCAGTGGAACCGGACAGACTTCCCGGGTTGATGCCCTGAGACAGGCCATCAATAAAGCACAATCATTTGGATTTGACTTACAAGGTTCGGTTATGGCAAGTGATGCATTTTTTCCTTTTCCCGATTGCGTAGAGATTGCCGATAAAGCTGGAATAAGCGCGGTAATTCAACCTGGAGGATCGATAAAAGATCAGCTCAGTATTGACTATTGTAATGCCCATAATTTGTCAATGGTATTTACCGGAATTCGTCATTTTAAGCATTAATTTTTTGTTACATTTGTAAGAAGCACTTCTATTCATCATTTCAACCAAAAGCGCCATGGGATTTTTTGATTTCCTTACAGAAGAAATAGCCATTGATCTTGGTACGGCCAATACACTAATCATTCATAATGGCAAGGTGGTGGTCGATGCGCCAAGCATCGTCGCTCGTGATCGCATCACCAACAAAATCATTGCTGTGGGCCGCGAGGCTGCACTTATGCAAGGAAAGACCCACGAAAACATCAAAACCATTCGCCCACTAAAGGATGGTGTAATCGCTGACTTTGACGCCAGTGAGAAAATGATCAATATGTTCATCAAGGACATTCCTGCCCTCAAAAAGAAATGGTTCGCGCCATCATTACGTATGGTCATTTGCATCCCAAGTGGCATTACTGAAGTTGAAATGCGTGCGGTTAAAGAAAGTGCCGAGCGGGTTAACGGCAAAGAAGTATACCTGATCCACGAACCCATGGCCGCAGCCATTGGTATCGGTATCGACATCATGCAGCCCAAGGGTAATATGATCATAGATATAGGCGGAGGGACAACCGAAATTGCAGTTTTAGCCTTAGGCGGTATTGTATGTGACAAATCTGTGAAGATTGCCGGCGACGTCTTTACCAACGATATTGTTTATTATATGCGCACACAACACAACTTGTATGTTGGTGAGCGCACTGCCGAAAAAATAAAAATACAAATTGGTGCAGCGACAGAAGACTTAGAAGTGCCCCCAGAGGAAATGCCCGTTCAAGGACGCGACCTTCTGACAGGAAAACCCAAACAAGTCCTTACCTCTTACCGAGAAATTGCCAAGGCCTTAGACAAATCGATCTTACGCATTGAAGATGCGGTTATGGAGACACTCTCACAAACCCCACCAGAACTCGCTGCAGACATCTATAACACCGGGATTTATCTTGCTGGCGGAGGATCTATGTTGCGCGGCTTAGACAAGCGCTTGTCTCAAAAAACTGATTTACCTGTATATATCGCCGAAGATCCATTAAGAGCAGTAGTGCGCGGAACAGGAATCTGTCTCAAAAACTTGGCTAAATACAAAAGCGTCTTGATCAAATAAAGAGAAACCTCGAGCTACGATGCAGCAGATTATTGATTTTTTTATTCGGAATAAAAATTTCTTGCTTTTCGCTCTACTCTTTGTCATCGCCCTTCAGCGTACCAGAAGCGCTCACAGCTTTCACCAAACCCGATATTTCGGATCAACTCATGCCATAAGTGGTGCTTTCTTGAACTGGAAAGCTTCGCTAACCAATTATTTGGACCTCATGGAGCAAAATGAGCTCCTTGCCCAAGAGAATAAAACCTTACGGGCACAATTACTCAACCCAATAAACACTTTGGGCAAGGGATCCGTTTCAGAGCCTTATCATTTTGATCACGTGGCCCTGCACAGCGCCAAGGTGATCAATAACAACTTCCACAAAACAAAAAACCAATTGACCTTAGACCAAGGCCGCTTGGACGGCATTACTTTAGACATGGGTGTTTTATCACCTCAAGGGGTCATCGGCATTGTGACCCATGTTTCAGACCACTATGCTTTAGTTCAGTCTATCCTTAATACGCAAAGTAGGATTGTAGCCAAATTTCAGAAATCTCAGCATTTCGGCACACTGGTCTGGGAAGGCCGTGACCCCGGTGCTATGCAGCTTTTAGAAATTCCTAAAATTGCCCCTATCGCTATTGGCGACACCTTAGTGACTGACGGCAGGTCTACTATATTCCCCGAAGGCCTACCCATTGGCCGTGTGGTGGCCTTAACCCAGGAAACCTCTAACGACTATTATACCATTACCGTAGCTCCATTTACTGACATGACCAGCATCAAACATGTCTATACCGTGCAGCGCAATGATGCATTGGAGATATTAACCCTCGAACAAACAGGCGAAGATGGGACAAACTAATTGGCTGAGCGAGTTGGGTCGTTTCTTTCTGGTGTTACTGCTTCAAGTTCTGCTGCTTAACCATATCCGTCTATTTGGCTATATCAACCCTTATTTTTACATCTATTTTATTATACTATATCCTTTGACCGGCAACAGAACCCTTTTGATTTTGCTGTCATTTTTACTGGGTTTTGGCGTCGATTTATTCAGCGATACGGGAGGAGTTCATGCTGCTGCGGCAGTTTTCATTGGCTGGGCCCGCCCGCTTTTTTTAAAGTTTTCTTTTGGGGTAAGTTATCAATACAACACCATAAAAGTGCCTTCAGCACCACTGCAACAGCAATTGATTTATGTCGTTTCGATAGTCTTTACCCATCACCTTTTACTCTTTTCGTTGGAGGCCTTTGCCAGCAGACATTGGGCCCTGATCTTAAGTAATACATTGTCTTCTAGCCTTTTCACATCATTACTGATCATGGGGGCCTTTTATTTGTTTAGCACCAAAAACAAATGAGAAAAAACCTGCTTTTCCTGGTTGTCATTGGTATTGGTTTGTTGTTTATCGGTCGCCTCTTTTATTTACAGATTTACGAATCAAGTTATGCAACATTATCGGACAACAATGCGATAAGAGTGATCTATGACTTTCCGCAAAGAGGATATATCTACGATCGTAACGGGATTCTTCTGGTGGCCAACCAGCCGTCTTATGATGTGATGGTGGTCCCAAAAGACACCAAAAAACTAGACACCATAGAATTTTGTCAACTACTCAGTATCACACATATTGATTTCAAAAAAGCCATGGGTCGTGCCCGCCGCTATTCTCCTCAACTCCCCTCTGTGGTGGTTGCACAGCTCACCAAAAGTGAATTTGCAGGGCTTTCGGAGAAGCTGCATAAATATCCTGGTTTTTATATTCAAAAACGATCTCTGAGAGATTATCAAGTGCATCACTCAGCCAATGTCTTAGGCTATATCTCGGAAGTTAATGATTATACCATCAAAGAAAATCCCGAATATGAAATGGGCGAACTTATCGGAACTGCTGGAATTGAAAAACAATATGAGCAAATTCTCAGAGGAACCAAAGGGACCAAATACATTCAGAAAGACAACTACAATAGAGATATTGGCCCTTACAAAGACGGTGAGTTTGATGTCTTGCCCCAACGAGGAAAAGACATCACCTTGACCATTGATGCGATCTTGCAAGCCTATGGAGAAGCCCTGATGGTCAATAAACGTGGTGGTATTGTAGCCCTCGAGCCCAAAACTGGAGAAATTCTTTCGTTGGTCGCCGCACCAAATTACGATCCTGCGCTTTTGGTTGGTCGGCAGCGCTCTAAAAACTTTACAAAGCTCTATTACGACACCATTGCCAAACCACTGTTTGACCGAGTGCTGCAAGGAGAATACCCTCCGGGATCACCTTTTAAGACCCTTACTGCCTTGATCGGGCTAGAAGAGGGGGTGATTGATACCAATGAATCCATCAGTTGTTACGGGGGCTATAATTATGGGGGATCCAAACCAATGGGCTGTCACGACCATAAGACACCACTGTCCATGATCGGAGGCATCGCATACTCTTGCAATTCTTATTTCGCCACGGTTTACCGCAGAACTATTGACAAATACAATACACCACAGGAAGGAATTGAACGCTGGCGACAGCATCTCAGAAGTTTTGGGCTTGGGGATTACCTGGGCTATGATTTGCCGGCGGGCAACAAAGGGCTGATTCCAGATGCTGAATTCTATAACCGTTATTACCATTACCCCAAATATAAATGGTACACACCGGCAACAATTTCGAATGCGATTGGTCAAGGGGAGGTCTTGCTTACCCCGATGCAAATGGTTCATTTTACTAGTGTGATTGCTAATCGTGGTTATTTTTATAAACCGCACATCATTAAGTCTATTGCTGAGACCGATACCATCCCAGAGCAATACACAACGCGATACGACACAACGATTGATTCGACCCATTTTGAACCCGTGATTCAAGGCATGGCCGATGTCTATAAATATGGTACCGCATCCGCTCCAGATATTGGCATCAAAGGCATCGAGATATGCGGTAAAACAGGGACCGCCGAAAACTATATGCGCATTGATGGCCAGCGGGTACAACTGACAGACCACTCCGTCTTTATTGCTTTTGCACCCAAAGACGATCCAAAAATTGCGATTGCAGTTTTTGTAGAGAACGGCTACTGGGGGTCTCGATGGGCGGGACGCATTGCCGGACTAATGATTGAAAAATATTTGACAGGAACCATCACAAGAACCGATATGGAGTCTTATGTGCTGAACGGTAATTTAATGCCCGAATACGAAAAACCATATTCGGGCAAACCATTTAAGATCAACCAATAATGGGCTACGCAGGAAGCAGAATGAAAATTGATTGGTGGACCATACTCCTGTATGGCTTACTGGTCGGTTTTGGTTGGCTCAATATCTATTCGGCATCGCTAAGGGAACCCGCAGAAGGGCTTTTCAATATGACCCAAATCTATGGCAAACAATTGCTCTGGATCATGCTTAGTTTTGGCCTGATTATTTTTGTGCTGGCACTGGATACCAAATTTTATGAGCGTTTTTCTAGTTTGATTTATATTGCAGCGTTAATGAGCCTTCTGGGCCTTTTTGTTTTTGGCCAAACCATAAACGGGGCCAATTCTTGGTATCACTTCGGCACCTTCAGTTTGCAACCGAGTGAATTCGCTAAAACTGCTACAGCATTGGCATTGGGCAAGTATATGGGAGACATCCAAACCAATATGCGTGAACTAAAACACCAATGGCGTGCTCTTTTAATTATTCTAATACCGGCAATGATCATTATACCCCAGCCTGATCCAGGCAGTGCCTTGGTTTATGCTGCCTTTATTTTTCCCTTATACAGAGAGGGACTCAACTACCTGTTTTTAATTTTAGCCTTAAGTGTTGCTGCCTTATTTATTGGCACACTTTTGATCGGTCCAGAAGGCATGATTGTCGTGATTGTCCTGCTCGCATTAGCCTTGTTCTTGTGGCAAAAAAGAAACCGACAGCGCATCGTTTGGCCACGCTATATAATGGGTATATTACTCACTATAGGTCTTACATTTTGCGTGAATTATGTCTTTAACTCTGTTTTTGAACAACGCCACAGAGATCGATTCAATTTGGTTTTAGGCAAAACTGTTGACCATGTTTCTATTGGTTACAACACCCATCAAAGTGAAATTGCTATTGGCAGCGGTCGGTGGTTTGGCAAAGGATGGCTTCAAGGTACCCAGACCAAAGGAAACTTTGTTCCCGAGCAACATACCGATTATATCTTCAGTACCATCGGAGAAGAGTGGGGTTTTGTAGGTTCTGTGTTTTTGGTGATCGTGTTCATGAGCTTGGTGCTGAGAATATTATTTTTGGCAGAACGTCAAAAATCTGTATTCGGTCGGGTTTATGGATATAGCGTGGCCTCTATTATTTTCTTTCACTTTATGGTCAATATCGGAATGGTCGTTGGGCTTTTTCCAACCGTGGGGATTCCCTTGCCGTTTTTGAGTTATGGCGGTTCAGGTTTATGGGGCTTTACCCTACTGCTGTTTATTTTTATCAAAATGGATAGTGTCAACTATATCAATCGATAGGCTGCCCAAGTCATGAATCATTTTTATTTAACGTCCAAGACATCGCGCAAGGCATTGCCCAACAACATAAACGCCATGACTACCGCCATAATGGCGAAGCCTGGGATTAGGGCCAAATAAGGTTTCCCCATTATGATATAGGCATAATGATCCTTAATGATACTACCCCAACTTGGCGTAGGCGGTTGTGCGCCAATACCTAAGAAACTCAACCCGCTTTCTATCAAGATCGCCGAAGCAAAATTTGCCGCCGATATAATAATGACCGGAGCAAGACTGTTCGGCAAAACATGACGGGTTATGATACGCCAGTGACTATAACCCAAAGCCTTGGCGGCGGTGACAAACTGAAGTTGCTTGACCCCCATCACCTGCCCTCGAACGACACGAGCCACTTCGACCCACATGGTTAGGCCAACGGCAATAAATACTTGCCAAAATCCTTTACCCAATGCCAAGGTAATAGCAATGACCAGCAAAAGGGTCGGGATAGACCAGGTAACATTAATAAGCCACATAATGACCGTGTCCCAGCGTCCACCAAAATAACCAGCAACGGCGCCTAAGGTGACACCAATTAATAATGAAATAAACACGGCAATAAAGCCTATGGCTAAGGAAACTCTGAGGCCAATGAGCATTCTACTCAATAAATCACGCCCGTATTTATCGGTGCCCAGCCAAAACGTATGCTCTTGAATGGTCTGATCCAAGACAAAAGTACCGTCAGCATCAGTCAATGCATTTAAAGGCCATTTTTTTAATAAACCAGCGATGTCATCGCCTTGGTAGGTTGTCACCCTTAGCGTGTCTTGTCCGACGGCATATTGACTAATGGGAAGTGTTGTTCCTTGTGAGACCTTGCCCATCCAAAAAGCCGTCCAATTGTTCTTCACGGGGTTATCCGAAGGAATGTGAATCATTGATATTTTAAACCCTGGAGGTTTCGATCCAATTGCCAAATGCATTTGATTGGCATTTTTCGTGTCATCGGGCGCTAAAGCGTAAGCAAATAAAGCCATTAGAATCAGCACCAAAAGAAAGCCCATACTGACCATCCCCAAAATATTTCGGCGGAATTTTTCTTGCCAGCTTAGGGAACGCAACATGGATTTTTCTTTTTTTTACTTAATGATTCAATTTGGCCACTTTACGTGGCTTGATATTATTACGTTTCAGATCAGCCAAAATATTGACTGCTTCTTCTAAATAAACATCCTTGGCCAAGCTTTCGTGCCAGCGCTTCCGCTTTTCTCGTAGCGTGGTGTCTTGCGCCATTTTCGTAAGATCCGTATCTAAGGAGCGGTAATTAAGGTGATTGTCGTACGACTTGATCTGGTCAAATTTTTTGCTTTCCAGCAGACGCTCGGCCATCTCTCTTTGGTAGGCCTCAATATTTAAGGTCACCTGCGTTTGGTCTTGGCTCTGCTTGATCCATTGAGCATTCTGATCGATCAGGGCTACTTGTGTATTCTGATTCATGCGCTGCTTGCTTTGTTCTATGGTGGTCTCGTAATCAATGTAGCCCGACCAAAGTTCAAATTCCGCGGCAGAGATCTTGTCGTAAGGCAACGGATTGTCGTAATCGCGCTCCCCTATTTCGATATAACTATAACGGTCTGGCATCACGACATCGCTCTTGACTCCTTCTAACTGGGTTGAGCCTCCTGTGACGCGATAAAACTTTTGAGTGGTCAACTTAAGAGCGCCCATATCCCCCATATCGTTATTCCTCAGCCATTGATTCAAATCTACCATATTCTGAACCGTACCCTTACCATAAGATTGTGTGCTGCCCAAAATAATAGCCCGCTTGTAGTCTTGCATGGCTGCTGCGAGTATTTCAGAGGCAGAGGCCGATAATTCATTCATTAAGATCACCAGAGGCCCATCCCATTCTATAACTTCATCACGATCCTTGAGCACTTCCTTTTTGGCCCCACTAGACGCTACTTGAACGACGGGGCCTTCTTTGATAAAAAGTCCTGCGATGTCCACAGCGGTGCGCAAAGATCCACCACCATTACCGCGCAAATCCAAAACCAAGCCTTCGATATTGGCCTGTTTGAGCGCCTGAATTTCAAGCGCAACATCAGTTGCGGCATTGCGCTCTTCGTAGTTCTTCATATCAAAATAAAAAGCCGGTAAATGTATCATGCCAAAACGCTTTCCATCACGTTCGATGATGGTGGATTTGGCATAGGTCTCTTCTAATTCTACCACGTCGCGTTCTATGGTCTCTTGATCGATAGATCCATCAACACGCTTCACAGTCAAGGTCACCTTGGTGCCCTTAGGCCCCTTGATGAGCTTTACCGCATCGTCGACGCGCATCCCTACCACACTCACCGCTTCGGCTTCATCCTCTTGCTGTACTTTTAAAATAGCGTCACCCACCTCAAGGTGCTCTCCACGCCATACAGGACCACCGCTAATGACCTCAACAATGGTAATGTAATCACTTTTCTTTTGTAAACGTGCGCCAATACCTTCGAGTTTACCACTCATCCGGAGATCAAAACGATCCCGGTCTGGAGGTGCAAAATAATTCGTGTGTGGATCAAACTCACCGACAATGGCGTTAAGGAACAGAGCAAAATAATCCTTACGCTCCAAATCATCCGTAAACTCATAACTTTCATCCAACATGGTTTTGGTCGCTAATCGCGCATTGGCCTCCATGTCTTGATCGGTCATGGACAGTGTTTCAATCAAAAGCTCCTTATTGGTTGCGGCAGTATCTAGTAATTTTTCTTGTGCCTTGTCCTTATCTTGGATTAAATCGTAGTAGTTCGAAAGGGTGCTGTACTTGAGTTGTTTGCGCCATCGTTCCTTGAGTTCAGTGTCATTATTGGGATAGACCGCAGTTTCATAATCGGTAGAAATTGTCTCTGTTTGCGCAAAATCAAAAGGGGCTTCAAGCAACTGGCCATAAAATGACCGAACCCCTTCGGATCGTTCGATAAAACGAGTATAAACCAAGTCAAAAAAGGTAAAGTCTTTGGCTTTAATCTGATCATCTATTAATAATTCATAAGCACGAAACTCTTCAAGATCCGTAGCCAAAAAATAACGTTTTATAGGGTCTAAGGATTCGATAAAATTTTGAAAGACATTTTTTGAAAAGTCGTCATTCATGTCCTTTGGATCGTAATGTCCTTTTTCTAAAACATAATTAATGAGATCTAACAATAACTTATCCTTGTTGGGATCATTAAATTCTTTACTGGTGAAACCACAGGATGCTACAGCAATGAAGACCCCGAGCAGAAACACCTTCCAATTCTTTTTCACAAATCGCATTCTCTATGTTTTAGCCTTCTAAAATAGGTAAAAAAACAAGGGAACATGGGCTGTGACGCTGCTAATTTTATGTTAAATCGATTTACAGAAAATTTGAATTGAAAATTGAATTTTCCGTAGATATAACCTTATTTTTATAAAAATTATAGTCCGGTACTATGGCCACGAAACGTCCTTTAATATTAATCACCAACGATGATGGCATCACAGCGCCCGGCATCAGGGCTTTAATCAACGCCATGCTGCCTATTGGCGAGGTGGTTGTGGTCGCTCCTGACGCTCCACAAAGCGGTATGGGGCATGCCATTACCGTCAATGACACCCTATATTGTGATCAGATTACTGTAGATGCCGACTTGACCATTCAAGAATTTAGTTGCAGTGGGACACCTGCCGATTGTATTAAAATAGCCGTTAACGAAGTTTTGGACCGACGCCCTGACCTTGTGGTCAGTGGTATCAACCATGGGAGTAACGCATCGATCAATGTGATTTATAGCGGAACGATGAGCGCTGCAGTAGAAGCAGGTACGATGGGTATTCCAGCGATTGGTTTTTCACTGTTAGACTTCGGGTACAATGCCGATTTTTCGCATGTGATAGAGCCGATACAAAAACTGACGCGGCAATGCCTCGAGCAAGGTTTGCCAAAAGGCGTTGTCCTGAATGTGAATTTTCCAAAAATTGACAAAACCCCCTTAAAGGGAATCAAGGTTTGTCGCCAGGCGAATGCGCACTGGGTCGAAAAATTTGATAAAAGAACCAGCCCGATGGGACGCTCTTATTATTGGCTTTCTGGAGAATTTGTTAATTTAGATAAAGGCGAAGATACCGATCAATGGGCTTTAGATCATGGCTATATTTCTGTGGTCCCCGTACAATATGATCTGACGGCTCACCATGCCATCTCCCTGATTAATCAATGGCCCTTATAATATGAGAAAAAAGATATTTATGGGTTTTGTTGTCGCCCTGATCAGTAATGCCATCGGCGTATTGCTGTGCATGAGCCTTATTGCCCTGGCCAAAAACACCTCAATTGAGGACACTTGGTTCCGATTTGCCCAGACAGATGGTTTATGGATGCTGCTTACATTAGGGGCGTTACCCAACCTCCCTGTATTTTTTGAATTCCTGCGCCGCAGACAAGAATATCAAGCACGCGGGGTACTGATGGGAACCATTTTAACGGCACTTGCGGCTTATATTTTGTATTTTATTTAAATGAAGTATTACATCATTTCCGGAGAAGCTTCTGGTGACTTGCACGGGTCTAACCTCATCAATGCCCTCAAAACAGAAGACAACGATGCCGCATTTAGAGGCTGGGGTGGTGAACTGATGCAGGCACAAGGCATGACGCTGGTCAAACATTACCGCGACTTAGCCTTTATGGGTTTTATTGAGGTTCTGTTTCATTTAAGGACGATCTTGAGCAATATCTCGTTTTGTCAAAAAGATATAGAAGCATATCAGCCGGATGCCCTTATCCTAATTGATTATCCCGGATTTAATCTCCGTATTGCCAAATGGGCACGCAAAAAAGGTATCCCGGTACATTATTATATTTCACCGCAAATATGGGCGTGGAAAGAAAACCGCATCAAGGCTATCAATCGCGATGTTGATGCGCTTTATGTCATTTTACCATTTGAATCCGAATTCTATGCCCGCCACAAGCGCGCCGTACATTTCGTCGGCCACCCCTTACTTGATGCTTTGAGCAAAAGACCACAGGTCGACCCCAAGGATTTCATCAAAAAACATGATCTCAACGAATTACCGATCATTGCCCTATTGCCTGGCAGCAGAAAACAAGAAATAAAAGCAATGCTCAAGGTGATGCTTCAAATGGTAAATCGATTCCCAGATCACCAGTTCATTATCGCAGGAGCCCCCAGTATTGACCCCAGTACCTATGCCCCCTTTATGGGCAATAAACGTGTAGACATCTGCTTCGGGCAGACTTATGACTTATTGGATGTTGCTGAAGCTGCCCTGGTGACTTCAGGCACAGCTACTCTGGAAACCGCTTTACTAAACGTTCCTCAAGTCGTATGTTATCGCGGTAATTGGCTGTCTTATCAAATTGCCAAACGCATCGTTAATTTAAAATACATCTCCTTAGTGAATCTTATTTTGGATCGTGCCGCTGTCAAAGAATTGATTCAAGGCGAGCTCAATCCAAAATCATTAGAGATATCCTTAAGTCAAATCTTGAGCCCGGAGGGACGTAAAAAAGTGTTTGTCGATTATTCAGAACTGATAAATCGCTTAGGTGGTCCGGGGGCCAGCAGAAATACAGCGCAATTGATTTACAAACACCTCCAAAAATAAGCCGTATGGCCCAGACAAACCGCGCGAACTATCTGGCATGGCTTTTCTTCGCCCTTTTGCTATCGAGTTGTGGCACATCCAAAATGCAGGTGAAACAAAAAGTTAAACCGCCCAATACTATTGCTGTAGAAGACCTTATTGATCACGCCCAAAGTTTTCTTGGCACCCCTTATAAATGGGGCGGCCAATCAAAAAAAGGCATAGATTGTTCGGGACTCATCTACAGCTGCTTTGATGCTATTAACCTTCCCGTGCCCAGAGTCACTACCGAATTGGTCAAAACGGGCAGTAAGGTGGCGCCCAGGGACCTTGTTCCAGGAGATTTGGTTTTTTTCAAAACGGGTAAATCTAGAAAAAAGGTCAATCATGTTGGTCTGGTCATTGGCCAAAAAGATCGAGGGGCTTTGTTCATACATGCGTCAACATCAAAAGGAGTGATGATTTCTAAATTAGATGAACCCTATTGGCATTCGACTTTCATTACGGCCCGACGCCTGATTAAATAAATTATCTTTCCGAGACTCCCCTGAGACATGACACCGCCACATGGTCAACTCAAGTGGAACCCCTGTTAATATTCGCCTTGTTGAATTTGCCACATGCCTTACCATTGGATGTCTTTTAGCGCAGCAGCAAATCACAACTCTTGGAGAAATCTATGTTGGGCTAGGGATTTTTGCAGGACTTATTTTGAGCAACACCCTAAGCAAGAGGTCCCTTTATCCGAACCGGTTTTTTGGGCCCATCAGCTGGCTTTTTATGATATGGTTTGGCGTGAGCAATTTCCAAAATAATCGGCCTATAAGTCAGGAGCAGGCACAAAAACTAATAACCGAAAATAGCCTGCAGCGGCCCTATCCCATCATCCTGCAGCGCCAATTAAATAGCCCAGAGCATCAGCAGCGCTTTCAAGGACTGGTCTTTGACAAAAAACATCAAAAACAAGCTCGCGTTTTGGTGACATACACTCCCGACGCTCTAAACCATTCTCTTAACAACGACCAAGTCATATGGACAAGTACCCCTTTAGCGTTAATCCCTGGGCCAAGAAACCCTGGTGGTTTTGATTATCAGCGTTACCAATACCACCAAGGAATCATCTTGCAAACGAGCATCACAAACCCATCACAAATCTTGCATCAAGAACAAAGCAAAAGAACCTTCATCGGTGTGGCGCAACAAATCAACAAAGCCCTTGGCGAACAATTGAATCACCCCTTATTAGCGTCCAGACAAAGAGCAATCATTAAGGCTTTATTGCTCGGGGACAAAACAGAATTGACACCGGAGATAAAAGATCATTTTTCTGCTTCTGGCGCCATGCATATTTTGGCCCTATCCGGGCTACATGTTGGAATCATTTTGTGGCTACTTAATCTGCTGACCTGGCCCTTACGGCGTTTTGTCTGGGGTCAGCACCTCGCTACCTTGGCCATATTGATCGTCCTTTGGATTTATGCACTGATTTCGGGTCTATCACCCTCAATGGTGCGTGCCGTAACCATGGTGACATTTTGGGCCGTTGGTGTATTTTTGCATCGGCCTCTGGGCGCCATAAATGCGGTGATGCTGACCTATGTAGTCCTGCTGATCTCCAATCCCATGTGGCTTTTTAGTGTAGGCTTTCAACTGAGCTTTTTGGCCATCTTGGCCATTCTTACACTCACACCAAAAATGGCGTTGCTTTGGAAGCCTAAGAATAGAATACTGGGTTACTTCTGGTCAATGACTCAATTGAGCTTTGCTGCTCAATTTGGTGTGGCGCCAATTTCCATCTATTATTTTCATCAATTTCCTGGACTGTTTTGGCTATCCAATTTGATACTCCTACCAATTTTGGCGCCTATTATAGGCCTAGGTGCCCTTATTATAATGGGTGAGGCTCTCATTGAAGTTCCCGACACCATCTATCTATTTTTTGACAATTTTCTTGCCCTTGTCAACCATATTATTGATTGGATTGCCTTGCAAGAAAATTTTATTTTCAGGTCGCTTTACATCAGTGGGGCTCATCTCTTGGGGATCTATATTGGGCTGACCCTCTTGCTCTTCCAGAAGGTGGTACATCTGAAATCCATCGCTTTGGCCATCCTGAAGTCCCTTAGCTTGACCCTTATGTTCAAGATGTTTTTCATGACCAAACCCGTCAGTGACCTCACCCTATTCCATCTATCCAAGACGACACTCATGGCACTGAACACCAAACAAGGCATCCAATTATTCAGCTCGGAGTGGCCATTGGAAGATAGGGCAGATAAAGTCCAAAAAGCATTCGAAAATCATTACCAGGTCAGCACCTTGAACATACAAAATCTTCCGCCAATGCTCAATTATAATAACCAGCCAATCCTAGTGATCGACCAATCCGGGCACTACCCCAAATTAGACCAACCCATCGTTATTCTGACCCAGAATCCACCAATACATCTTGGGCGGCTCATCGAGGAATTGGCGCCCTGTTTGATCTTGGCTGACGGTTCAAATTACCGAAGTCAGGTCGCATTTTGGCGGGCATACTGCGCCCAAAGAAATATTGCCTTTAGTGATACTTATCAAGGCGGTGCCATCGAAAAGATGCTACACCGAACTAGAATTTCCCTTTAAAATTATTCCGGTAAGTTTCCCAAGCTTTCTCTGTGGTGAGCGCTTTAAAGTCGTCGGTTGCGATCATCTTTAAGAATATTTCTAAATCTTGAGGTGATTTATATCCAGGAAGGGCCTGAATGACGCCCCCTGTCTCGTTAAAAAAGACCAGACTTGGATAGGCGGTGATTTTTAGAGCATCGGCAAAAAAATGCTGGGCATTACGGCCTTTACGCTCGGGCTGATAATTGGGATTGGTATAAGTAAAATTATTATAGGTCACAGACTCCGTCCCCTCGCCATTGAACTTTACGGCATAATAATGTTGATTGATATAGCGGATGACTTTCTTGTTGCTAAAGGTCTTCTTATCCAATAATTTACAGGGACCACACCAATCGGTATAGACATCCATAAAAATTTTCTTAGGCTCCAGCTTTTGGGCTGCGAGCGCCTGATCCATGGTCATCCAATCTATTTGAGCATGGCTCATGTTAGATACCAATACCACAAAAACCAGTGCTATAACCTGTACTACTTTCATTCGCTAAACATGGGTTTGAAATTATCGATATAAGCCTGATACTCTTCTTGAGTCCTGATGGTTTGCCACAAATCCGTTCCAAAAAACTTTAAAAACACCTCGAGCTGCTGTGGTTTTCGGTATCCACGAACACGCTTAATCAGTTCGGCCTGTTCGTCCAAGAAAAGGACCGTAGGATATGCAGAAATGTCAAATAATCGGCTTAATTCATGGACTGAATTACGTTTTTTGGCTTTTTTTGGATCATAACCTAAATTGCGGTAAAGGCGATTTTTATAAATAATTTCTGCGTCACCCTCTGCATTAAATTTTACTGGATAGAAGTTTGCATTGATAAAAGCCGCGACATCTTTATTGGCAAATGTATTGCGGTCATATAATTTACACGGACCACACCACACGGTATACATATCGACAAATATCTTTTTGGGCGCCTTTTTTTGGGCCTCAAGAGCCTGATTAAAGGTCATCCAATTGACCTCTTGTGCGCTAAGCACAGAGGAAAAAAATAAGGCCGCAAAGATAAAGATCTGTTTCATGGATTGTCTTTCTGTTATTAAAGCAAAGAACGTTCCAAAAGAGCAACGTTCTTTGCTTTAATCAAACCTGGTTTAATGCACCCCATGCATCAGGCGCTTAATGACAGGAGATAACGCCATAGCCAAAACTGAGAAGCCTACGGCAACAGCCGTCAAAATCCAGAAAAAACTACTAAGTCCCGCCGTCTGAGAAATTTGCTCAGATGCTTCTCCGAATACCCCAGCTAATTTCATTCCGATGGCGACTGCCAAATACCAAATACCAAACATCATCGCAATCATGCGTCCCGGCACCAACTTACTGACGTAAGAAAGCGCTACTGGCGAAATACACAACTCGCCCATAGTATGGAAGAAATAGACTAAAATCAGCCAAATAATACTTACTGAGGCGGTCTTCGCTCCAATAGGAATGTCCGAAGCCCCAACGGCTACGCAAGCCATACCGATACCCAACAAGAACATCCCAATGGCGTATTTCATGTTGGCGCTTGGATTGTACTTACTTTCCCACCACTTAGAAAATAGTGGTGCAAAGGTGATAATATAGAGTGAATTTAAAATCCCAAACCACGAGGCATCAATTTCGGCGACATCCTGATTAAATTTATCATAAAGGCGGAAAAGAGCAATCGCCCATATAATGACAAAGCTCAAGGCCAAAATTAAATTAGACGCGGTATATTTTGTAAAGGTTTTTCCAAATAGCTTCAATAACACATAAGTAATCACCAACAGGGGTACAATCGTGACTAAAGCATCTACAACTTTAAATATAATGGCCGCATTGCCCTCCAAAATACGGTCGGTATAATCCCGTGCAAAGATGGTTAAAGAGCTTGGTGCCTGCTCAAATATCGCCCAAAAGAAAATGGTGATGAGCGCAAAAAAGATGACGGCAATCATGCGGTGCATCGTGATCTTATCGTAGCGAGGCAAACGAATCCCCAACAAAAGTAAAAACAAGCCCAATGCGGTAATGATCATTAGGGTTGATCCATCGATACCCATCAAGGTGAAATCAAATAAATTATAAACGCCTTCTGAAATTTTAGACACTGGATCATTCAGTATCCAGGCCAAACCTATGCCAGCAGAAAGAAAAATAAGGCCCATCTGAAAAGAGGTGAAGGGATTGAGTTTTGGCTCATTAGGATCCATCGTGGCTGTGGTATCGTCCTTTTTCTTAGGCTTTAGTCCAATCGATCCAAAGATATCTTTGGCCCACCAAAACTGGAGTAATCCAAAGAGCATAAAAATTCCAGCCAAACCAAAGCCCCATGACCAACCGACGCGCTCGCCTAGATAGCCACAAAGAAGAATTCCCAAAAAGGCTCCAGCATTGACCCCCATATAAAAAATAGTGTAAGCACCATCCTTTTTTTCTGGTCGTTGGGCATACATTTCAGAAATAATTGAGGTCATGTTCGGTTTAAAAAAACCACTACCAAAGACCAAGAAAACCAAACCTGAATAAATAAAAAATGGTGATTCTAGCGCCATACATGCATGTCCGATCGTCATCAATAAAGCCCCTATAAGAACCGCATAACGATAGCCAATTTTCTTGTCGGCCATATAGCCCCCCACAAGGGTAGATAAATAAACTAAAGAGGTGTAAGTCCCAAAAATAGCAAAGGCATGTTCTCTGGGCCATCCCCAGCCATTATCCAATAACGAAGCCGTAAAGAACATCACCAACAAGGCACGCATTCCGTAATAAGAGAAACGCTCCCACATTTCGGTAAAGAACAAAACAAACAAACCGGCAGGATGCCCAAGCACTTTATCCTTGAACAATAATTCTACGTCTGAATTCATAATCGATTATTTAATAGGTTAGTTATATGATTTATTGTTCTTGATCTTCAGCTCCATGAGTCAAGTTTTCAAGTTTTTTGCGGAATAACAAAACGACAAATCCAAAGACCACACAGAAAATAGCAATACCGGTAAATATAGTGAGTTCGCCATAAGACGAGGCTGATTCTCCAAGAAGGCCCGCCACTTTATTACCAAATCCTGTCATGGCAAAATAGACCCCCATCATCAAGGATCCGTATTTCAATGGCGCTAATTTTGTAATGTAAGACAAGGCTACTGGAGAGATACAGAGCTCTCCGACAGTATGAAATAAATACGCCAAGACTAACCAGTACATCGCAGAAGAACCTGTTGACTCAAACTGAGTTGCCGCTGCGGACATAAAGAAAAACCCGGTACCCATAATGATCAAACCGATGATCATTTTGAAGAGTGCTGTAGAGAGTAATCCTTTTAACTTACGTTTAGCCCAGTAGCCTGCAACCGCTGTACCTAAGAAAATAATGAACATCGCATTGAGCGACTGAAACCATGAAGCCGGTATCTCGTAACCCATCAACATGCGGTTGGTATTTTCTTTGGCATAGATATTCATTAATCCCCCAGCCTGTTCGAAGGCACCCCAAAACACAATCACCAAAATAAAAGAAAGGAATAAGACTACAACACGGTCTTTTTCGACTTTGTTCAAAGGCCGATTGATGGCTTCTTTTTCTTCTGCATTTTGAGAGTTTCCTAAGAAATTGCCCACGTTAGCCAAATACTTTTGACCCAAAACATACTGAACAAGACCTAATGTCATACCAATACCGGCGAGACCGAAGCCATAATGCCAGCCGTGTACCTCACCGACATAACCGACAATGATACTGGCCAAAAATGCCCCTAAATTAATGCCGATATAAAACACCGTAAATCCTTTATCACGGCGGATATCTCCCATTTTATAGAGTCCGCCAACCATAGATGAAATATTAGGCTTGAGCATGCCAACTCCTGCGATAATTAATGAAAGACCCGTGTAAAAAGCCCACATCTGTTCAATGGCGAGGATACTGTGGCCAAAAACCAATAAGATTCCTCCATAAAGAACGGACTTTTTCTGACCCAAAAATTTATCGGCAATCCATCCTCCAGGTATAGAAGCTACATAAACCAACATGGTGTACCATCCATAAAGAGCCAGCGCGCTTTCGTTGGTCCAACCCAAACCAGCATTCTCTGGATCGGTCGTCTGAGCTACTAAATAAAGGACCAAAATGGCGCGCATCCCATAATAGGAAAATCGCTCCCACATCTCGGTAAAAAAGAGGACAAATAGACCTTTAGGGTGGCCGAATATTTCTTCATTGGTTGTTGCTGTCATAAGAGTGTCTTAAAAATTAAACTATTGATTATTTGATTGTTTGTTTGCATTAAGTAAGGTTGCGGACACAAAATCCGTCATGGCTCGGTATAGATTCAAACTCGTCTTACCGCCACGAATCCCATGGTTTTTATCGGGGTAAATACGCCATTGAAAATCCTTGCCGGACTCAATGAGTGCTTCGGTAAGGCGCATGGTGTTTTGTACATGTACATTATCGTCGGCACTTCCATGAATCAAAAGGAAGTCTCCTTCCATCTGGTCCACATGAGACAAAGGCGAATTATCGTCATAACCTGATGGATTATCTTGAGGCAAGCCCATATAACGCTCCGTATAAATGGTGTCATAATAACGCCATGAAGTTACAGGAGCCACCGAAATGGCCATAGAAAAAATGCCCGCGCCTTGGAACAGCGCATTGGCGGACATAAAACCACCATAACTCCATCCCCATATACCGATACGATCCGCAGCGATATAAGGCAATTTTGACAATTCCAGAGCAACCGAAATTTGGTCTTGAACTTCATATTTTCCGAGCTGGTATTGCGTCATTTTTTTAAAATCGCGGCCCTTGTAACCGGTTCCACGGCCATCGACACAGACGACGATAACCCCTTTTTGGACCAAAATCTGGTGCCAATAATCGCGTTGCCCCATCCAATTATCTGCCACACTTTGTGATCCCGGTCCACTGTATTGGAATAACATAACTGGATAAGTTTGTGAGGGATCAAAATCTGTTGGCTTGATCATATACATATTGAGCAACTCCTGGTTGATCTCAATAACGGAAAATTCTTTTGGCGCAATGTCATAAGCCTTCAATCTATTTTTCAAGTCTTGGTTGGTCACTAAAGTGCGCAAAACTTCGCCGTCTAAGGCACGGTGTAATGTATAAAGATTGGGCTGGGCACTGCTGCTATGGGTCTGGATAAAATATTGATGGGTTTTACTGAAAGCAGCGCTGTTGGTCCCGAAGTCTTGAGATAATCTGACTTTGTTTTTTCCAGAAACACTGACTGAATAGAGGTCACGGTATATACTGCCGCGTTCCGTACTTTGAAAATAAAGACGTCCTGTCAGGGGATCAAAACCATAAAATGCCGTGACTTCCCATGGGCCTTTGGTAATCTGTCTGATCAATTCGCCATCACGCGCATAATGAAATAAGTGCCGCCAACCGTCCATTTCGCTGGACCAAATAAAACTGTTGTCCTTCAGAAAAGTAAGGTCGTCTCTCACCGAGACATAAGCCAAATCATCCTCGGTATGGACTAAATTTGCCGCCTTATTCTGCGCGTTGACAAATATCAAATCTAGTTTGTTTTGCGCTCTATTCGACAATTGTATGCTCCACACCTCGGGATCCTTGGTCCATTTCAGGCGTGGAATATAAGCATATTCAAATGCCGATAGATCGATTTGACTATTGGCAGAAGCTGTAACGTCATAGAGATATAAATCTACAATAGCATTGGGAGTGCCCGCTTTGGGATATTTAAAAACCTCTTGTGTAGGATAAAGTTCATCTCCATAGACATCCATGGAAAACTCCATTACTGCTGTCTCATCAAATTTGAGGTAGGCGATATATTTTCCATCAAGGGACCATTCAAAAGCACGGACAAAGGCAAATTCCTCTTCGTAGACCCAATCCGTAAGTCCATTGATTATTTTGTTTTTTTGGCCATCATGGGTCACACGAACCGTTTGATTGCTTTGGAGGTCCTGGTAATAAATATCATTATCCTTGACAAAAGCCACCTTTGTACCATCCGGACTGAAAGTCGGTTCTTGAACCCATTGCGCACTCAGCAAAGTCAATGTGCCTAGGGAACGGTTAAATATATAATAGCGCCCCAATGCTGAGTGGCGGTAAACCGGCTTAAGTTCGGCCGCGATCAAAATATGCGCTTCATCATGACTGAATTCGTAGCCCGAAATACTCGTTAATTCAGGGAAATCACTGCAATGCATCAAAGCCCCAATCTTATTGCCCGTCGCATAATCGTATTGGGTCAGAGCCGTATTATAGCCCGAAGCATCCGATTCAAGCAAAGTGAAATAGCCGCCATCAGCCATAGAACGTATCTCCTGCATACCGTCGGGATAGAATGTCCCACTCATGAGCTCCTCTAGGGTAAGTTCCTTGTTTTGAGCACTGATAAGGGAAGTCCCGAATATAAAGATCCCTAAAAATAAGCGCATCCAAAAGGAGGTTGTTGGCATTCGAATGATTTTGATGTTAAAATAGATATGAAATATAAGCTTTTTATCACAATTTTATAGCGGTCAAGGCAGGGAAACATGGACATATGCCTGCCAAATACATTATATTTGTCTGATAAGGAATTGTAATTATGTCTTCAAAAACTATTTCGGGTTTTTCAAAAAAATCAAAATCAGAAAAAATCGATTGGCTCGTGGCCCAGTATCTGGGCAACGCCCCTGAGGCCAAAGATCTTTTAACTACCTATTGGCATCCAGACCATGATCGCCAGCAAAAGCACGACGAGTTTATTGAGAACACCTTGTCTAACTTTTACATGCCCTATGCCGTTGCCCCAAATTTCATGATTAATGGTGCTGTTTTGGCTTTACCCATGGTCATTGAAGAAAGCTCAGTCGTTGCGGCAGCGAGCTACGCGGCAAAATTTTGGATGCAGCGTGGTGGTTTTTCTGCAGCGGTCATCTCTACCACCAAATCAGGGCAGATTCACCTGATCTATAGCGGCGCAGCAAAAGATCTAATGGCTTATTTTGAGCGCATTCGCCCGGCTTTGATAGACAGCATAGAACCGCTCTCGAAAAGCATGAAAGCCCGCGGAGGAGGACTAAAAGACCTTGTGTTTGAATCCCGCACCAAAGACTTAGATCACTATTATCTGATTGAGGCTACCTTTGATACTAAAGACGCCATGGGCGCAAATTTCATCAATAGCTGTCTGGAGCAAATGGCCGCCACTTTTACGGCTGGCACCCAGGGCGCTGCAGAATTTTTGGAAGCTCAAGTGGTCCCCGAAGTGGTCATGAGTATCCTATCCAATTACGTCCCTGAATGTTTGGTGCGCGCTCAAGTATCTTGCCCGGTTACAGCGCTTGCGCAAGAGGGCCTTACTGGTCAGGAATTTGCTGAAAAATTCGTTCAAGCCATACGTATTGCCGAAACCGAGCCCAGACGCGCAGTCACGCATAACAAAGGTATTATGAATGGTGTAGATGCACTCGTTTTGGCCACGGGCAACGATTTTAGAGCTGTTGAAGCCGGAGTTCACGCCTATGCCGCCCACCGCGGACATTACCAAAGTTTGAGCCATGCTTCTATCCAAGACGGTCAATTTACCTTTTGGCTAGAGCTCCCATTGGCCCTTGGAACCGTCGGCGGACTGACCAAATTACACCCCTTAGTTCAAGTCTCTATGGCTTTACTGGGGCATCCAGACGCCCCGCAGCTCATGCGCATTGTCGCTGTTGCTGGATTGGCGCAAAATTTTGCAGCCATTCGGTCCTTGGTGACCACAGGCATTCAAAAAGGTCATATGAAAATGCATTTATTGAATTTACTCAATCAAGCAGAAGCGACCGATTCAGAAAAAGAAAGCGCCACGGCCCATTTCAAAGACCATGAAATTTCCAATAGGACCGTAGTAGACTATATAGATTCCCTCAGAAAATAAATGGATCAGTACTACAGCCACGGAAAACTATTACTCGCCGGTGAATATGCTGTGCTAGATGGCGTATTAGCCCTTGCCATACCAACAACCTTTGGTCAATCCTTAAACATCATGGATCATGACAAACCCGGTCAATTGCATTGGGAAAGTTACCTTCCAGATGGTAATCTTTGGTTTTCTGGGCAATTTGAGACGGCCTCATTGATCCTACAACAATGTTCGGATCAACCCATAGGTGAAAACTTACAAAAGCTCCTAAGTAGTGCACGATCGCTTAACCCAGAGTTCTTGACAAACGCCCTTGGTCAAAAGGCCATCAGCCGTTTAGAATTTCCAAGCGACTGGGGCTTGGGCAGTTCCTCAACCTTGATCAATAATGTGGCTCAATGGGCCCATATCAATCCTTTTACGCTCTCTGAATTGAGCTTTGGCGGTAGCGGATATGATATTGCTGCAGCACAAAGTAAAGCCGTATTTACCTATCAAAGATTGGGGACCACCCAAAAGGTGCATCCCATAAAATTGCCATGGACTTTTACCCAAAACATTTACTTTGTGTACCTCAACAAGAAACAAGACAGCAGAAAAGCTATTGAGCGTTACCGAAGCACCGTTGTTAGCCCTATGTGGCATGAACAAATGCAAAGTTGTGTTGAGGCCATGTTACAAGTCCGCAGCATGGAGGAAATTATCCCGCTCATTGAACATCACGAAAGGCTCATAGGAAAAGCCATTGGTATGACGCCAGTTAAAAAACGCTTGTTTGCCGCATACGAAGGGGTCGTTAAAAGTTTAGGGGGCTGGGGTGGTGACTTTGTTATGGCAATCGGCCCAGACACGACACCAGATTACTTCAAGAATTTAGGTTACCACACCGTCATCTCATTTGACGACATGACGCAAAAAAAATAGGGACACACTTATGTGCATCCCTATCTGATCTATCCTGAAATTATTTTGCTTAATAAAATTCAGCGCGATTATCTTCTATATCTGCTGCATTCTTCAAAGCATTAAACAGACGCGTATTCACACTCGATTTACTGAGTGTCGCTTTGATTTGATTTACATAAGAGGCATAGTTATCTAAAACTGGTGCAGGCGACTCTGCCAATACACGTACTTTAAAGACACCTGTTTCTCCATCGATCAGTCCCGTTGTGTTAAAAGCTCCGACACCAAAAGCTTGCCCTACAACCACAGCTTCGGTTCCTGCTCCGGCAATGGTAGGTGTTGCACGTGTTAAGGCACTCGCCGTCTTCACGGTAACGTTTTGGCTTGTGGCTACTTCTTGAAGGGTCGTTCCGCTGATGCCTTGACGGATCATTTTGGCTTTTTTCTCTTTACGAAGAATAGGCATGACCAGTGACGAAGCTTCCGCAACGCTCATTAATGATTTTTCACTGCTTTTACGGGTAACTTGAGCCACAACATAAGTCTCATTCAAATTAAATCGCTTGACATCACCAACGCCAACCTCTTCTCCAAAGGACCAATTAATGATACTTCTGTTATTGCCGATACCAGGAATACTTGCGTCAAGGGCACCAATTCGGTTGACTGGCCTTGGCGTTAAACCTTTTTCGGTAGCCGCTGCTGCAAAACCATCAGCGCGTGATGCTTCTTCAAATTTGGCTGACTCAGAAAAAACCAATGACAAGGTTGCCTCTGAAGGCTCAATTTCTTTAGAGACTGTTGCTATATTGTAAGC
>TARA_B110000503_G_scaffold136550_1_pt1 | contig 61435 bp, 65 predicted proteins | sample TARA_B110000503 | Tara Oceans TARA_B110000503 (sample SAMEA4397472) | marine metagenome | biome: Polar Biome; feature: [SRF] surface water layer (ENVO:00010504); material: water (ENVO:00002006), including particulate matter (ENVO:01000060) such as... | depth 5 m | reverse complement strand
GAAGCTGTTGCCGAGGAAGTAGTTGAAGAAGCTGCAACCGAAGAAGCTCCTGCAAAAGAAGAAGAGTAATTTTAGATGATGGACCAAAAAGATTGTTTCTTCCTTGGTAAAATCGTTAAAAAATTCAGTTTTAAAGGCGAACTGCTGGTCAAGTTAGACAGTGATGCGCCGGGACAATTTATAAAAATGGAATCGGTTTTTGTTGAAATCAACAATAACTTGATTCCATTTTTCATTAAACACGCATCATTACACAAAACGGAACTCCTTCGCGTAAAGTTTGAAGATGTTACGGATGAAGAGGCGGCACAAGCCTTGATTGGTTGTAACTTATACTTACCCCTAAATCTGCTCCCCCGCTTAACAGGCAACAAATTTTATTACCACGAAATAATTGGGTTTCAAATTATCGATACCCAGCTTGGGCCCATCGGAACTATTCATGGTGTCAACGACCAAACCGCACAAGCCCTTTTTGAAATAACCCACAAGGACAAAGAAATTTTGATCCCTATAATCGATGAATTTATCCATAAGGTAGATCGGTCGACTAAGACTATAGAAGTTACCACACCAGAAGGGCTCATCGACCTTTATATTTAATGAACCCGTCGTTTCATTTCAAACAATTTACCATTAATCAAGACCAGTGTGCCATGAAAGTTGGCACAGATGGTGTTTTACTTGGTGCTTGGGTCGACTTGGCAGCATCGCCCGAAAGCATCTTAGATATTGGCTCTGGAACCGGATTAATCGCCCTGCAACTAGCCCAGCGCTCACAGGCTTCAATTATCGACGGCGTTGAGATTGACCCACAAGCACATGCCCAATGTGTAGAAAATTTCGAAAACTCACTTTGGAACGACCGACTCTTCTGTTACCATGTGAGCATTCAAGAATTCACACAAGAACTACTCGAGCCTTATGACCTTATCGTGGCGAACCCCCCTTATTTCGCTCATGCACCGAACACCGATTTATCCCGTGATCGCGCGCGGAACAAGGCGCATTTGTCCTTTGAATCATTGATTTCTTGTTCGGCCCAACTCTTGGCACCCGAAGGGCTCTTTGCTATCATTATTCCCGCCCCCGAGGCCAATTCATTTATCGCCTTAGCCCAAAAACATCAATTATTTCTGAGACGGATTTGTCAGGTAAAAGGACAGCCATCCTCTGCCACAAAAAGATGTCTATTAGAATTTAGTTTTGCTCAGAACACACCAGTGGAAACATCTTTAGTGATCGAAAATTCGAGACACAACTACACGGATCAGTACATTGCCTTGGTCTCAGAATTTTATTTGAAAATGTAGGACTTTCGATAGGGTATTTCTACATTTGCATCATAAAAATCACCAACTATGAAACCTGATTTATTCGAATCACCTGATTACTACAACTTGGATGACCTGCTTACCGAAGAACATAAGTTAATTCGTGATGCCGCAAGAGCATGGGTCAAAAGAGATGTATCGCCGATCATTGAAGAGGCCGCTCAAAACGCGGAATTCCCTAAATCGATCATCCCAGGATTAGCAGAAATTGGTGCATTTGGACCTTATATTCCAGAAGAGTATGGCGGCGCAGGTCTTGACCACATATCATACGGCTTGATCATGCAAGAAATAGAACGCGGTGATAGCGGTGTGCGCAGTACAGCCTCGGTACAATCATCATTAGTGATGTATCCTATTTGGCAATACGGCTCAGAAGCGCAAAGACAAAAATACCTGCCCAAACTTGCTTCGGGAGAATTTATGGGCGCTTTTGGCCTCACTGAACCCGACTTCGGTAGTAACCCAGCAGGTATGGTCACCAACTACAAAGACATGGGCGATCATTATTTATTGAATGGAGCTAAGCTTTGGATCTCTAATGCGCCATTTTGTGATATTGCAATCGTCTGGGCTAAAAACGAAGAAGGACGCATCCATGGACTTATTGTGGAACGTGGTATGGAAGGGTTTACCACTCCAGAAACACACAATAAATGGTCGCTTCGCGCCTCTGCAACGGGCGAATTACTCTTCCAAGATGTCAAAGTCCCCAAAGAAAATTTGTTGCCCAATAAATCAGGTCTTGGCGCCCCACTAGGGTGTTTGGATTCTGCTCGTTTCGGCATTGCATGGGGTGTTATCGGTGCTGCTATGGACTGCTATGACACAGCACTGCGTTACGCAAAGCAACGGATACAATTCGGCAAACCCATTGCAGCATTTCAGTTACAGCAAAAGAAACTTGCCGAAATGATAACAGAAATCACCAAGGCCCAGCTGCTCGCCTACCGTTTAGGTCAGTTAAAAAACGAAGGCAAAGCCACGACAAGCCAAATATCTATGGCTAAAAGAAACAATGTCGATATGGCCATCAAGATTGCTCGCGAAGCCAGACAAATATTGGGAGGCATGGGCATCACTGGGGAATATAGCATCATGCGTCATATGATGAATCTCGAGAGTGTCATTACCTACGAAGGAACCCACGACATTCATTTACTGATTACGGGACTGGATATTACAGGAGAAAACGCCTTCAAATAATGCAATAAAAAAAATCAATAACAAAGGCTTTAATGATGACATTAAAGCCTTTTATTTTGTCAAAAAATAAAGCAATGATCTCTAGCGTAGTCGCCCAAATCAAAGAGCTCCAAGACCAACTCATCCATCACCCCTTATATAAAGAGATAAGGACCCCTGCAGATTTGCGGTTATTTATGGAGCATCACGTATTTGCCGTTTGGGACTTCATGTCTTTATTGAAAGGGCTGCAGATACAGCTCACCGGCACTACACTTCCTTGGGTGCCGATAGGATCGCCTGAGACCCGTTATCTCATTAATGAAATCGTCGTTGCCGAAGAAACAGATCTCAACCTATATGGGAAAAGACAGAGTCACTTTGAAATGTACCTCGGCGCTATGCAAAAGGCTGGCGCTCAAACCAAAACAATAGATCGCTTTATAGAATATATCGTAGGCGGCATGGATTATCAAAAAGCGCTTCAACATGCTGGGGCTCCTGATGCGGTTTGCCAATTTGTTCAATTTACATTCTCAGTGCTCGAGACCCAACAGCCTCACAAAATCGCAGCCGCATTCACTTTTGGCCGAGAGGACTTAATTCCTCAAATGTTTACAGCCATAATAGATGCCATTCAGAATCAATTCCCAGAAGAAGACTTAGCCGAATTCAGTTATTACTTCCATCGGCATATTGAGCTAGATGATGATACTCATGGCCCATTAGCATTATCTATGATCGAGCAACTGTGTGGTGATGATCTTCAAAAGTGGGCTGATGTGCTGGCCGTATCTCAGGCAGCGTTAAAACACCGCATTTTGCTTTGGGAAGGGATTCTTTGCCATATTAAAAACCCTGTATTGGCCTAAAAATATCAGTATTCGGGAGCTATAGTAAGGGTCAAGCCGTCCAGTTCTGATTTGAGATAAATCTGACAGCCTAAACGGCTATTGTCTTGGATAAAGAATGCATCGGCGAGCATGGCCCGCTCATCATCACTTTGTTCTGGAAGTTGCTCGTGGGCCGTTACATAACATTGACAGGAGGCGCACATGGCCATGCCACCGCAAACACCGATAGTACCCTCCGGAGCTAATTCATAGGCACGAATCAATTCCATAATGGTCATGTTCATATCTGTTGGCGCCATCACTTTATGGGCTACCCCTTCGCGATCGACTATCGTGACTTGAATTTCCATAAGACGTTTAATCTATCGATTTTATAACAGACTTTGGCGCCTGTTTATGGGTGCCATCAAAACCTTCAACGCCGCCAACAGTGGTATATTTCATGACGTGTTTTTTGCCCGGATTGATCCTCTGATAGGCACTCTGGCACATCAAGGTCGCCTCGTGAAAGCCACACAAGATCAACTTGAGTTTCCCCGGGTAGGTGTTGACATCTCCAATGGCATAAACACCCGGGATATTAGTCTGGTAGTCCAGCGAATTATCAACTTTAATAGCATTTTTTTCAATATCTAAGCCCCAATTTGCCATGGGACCTAGTTTTGGTGCAAGGCCAAAAAGCGGGATAAAGGCATCACAAGAATACGTGATCTGACCATCATCGGTCTTTATGACAAGGGATTCCAAATCATCCGTGCCCCCAACACCGATCACCTCTCCTGGGGTAATTAAACGAATGCGACCTTGATCTTTGAGCTGCTGGACCTTTTCGACACTGTCTAAGGCACCCCGAAACTCATTACGGCGATGAACCAAGGTTACCGAGGCCGCAACATCTGCCAAAAAAATAGTCCAATCAAGGGCAGAATCGCCACCACCGGCAAGGACCACGTGTTTACCGCGATAATTTTCCGGATCTTTAATAAAGTAGGTCACGCCTTTATCCTCGTACTGAACTAAATTTTCAATAGGTGGTTTCCTGGGCTCAAAACTACCAAGCCCCCCCGCAATAGCCACAATAGGTGCCTGATGTTTTGTCCCCTTATTGGTGGTGACCAAAAATGTGCCATCCTCCAAAGTTTCTAATGTCTCGGCACGTTCGCCCAAAGTAAATCCAGGATCAAAAGGCTTGATCTGCTCGAGTAATTTTGCCGTCAAATCTCCAGCTAAAATCTCAGGATAGGCAGGAATATCGTATATCGGTTTTTTGGGATAAATTTCACTGCATTGACCTCCAGGCTGCCCCAGCGCGTCGATCAAGTGGCAATGCAATTTCAGCAAGCCCGCTTCAAAAACAGTAAAGAGACCCGTGGGACCCGCCCCAATAATTAAAATATCCGTCTTGATCATGGCATGTCGCTTCAGTAATTCAAATATTGACTACTTCTAATATTTCTGGGGCATGATTTTGAATGGTCATGGCCACACCGCTCTTAAGGGTCATTTGATTAACGGAACAATCCACACATGCACCCTCTAAACGCACCGTTACTTTGGTTCCATGCTCAATAGAAACCAAGACAATGTCTCCGCCATCATTTTGCAAAAATGGCCGAATTTCTTCTAAGGCGGCCTCAACTTTTTTAATCAAATTTTCTTGGCTCATGATTATTTTTTTATCGCACTACAGCCTGCCATAGTGGTTATTTTAATAGCCTCAGTAGGAGGTAATTGATCATTTCTTAATACCGTTTGCGCAACAACATTGCGGGTAACGGCCACAAATGCATCCGCAACAGGTGATCCAACTTGTAACGCAGCCGGGCGTCCAATATCTCCCGATTCACGAATACTTTGCACTAAAGGAATTTCTCCTAAAAATGGAATGTCGAGGTCTTCTGCCAAATTTGCGGCACCGGACTGTCCAAAAATATAATACTTATGATCTGGAAGTTCCTCTGGCGTAAAATAAGACATATTCTCAACAACCCCCAGCACGGGAACTTGGATGTGTTCTTGAGCAAACATCGCCACTCCCTTTCGGGCATCGGCCAGGGCAATAGTCTGTGGGGTGCTGACGACCACGGCGCCAGTTATCGGCAGGGCTTGCATCAGACTCAAGTGGATATCACCCGTTCCTGGAGGTAAATCCAAAAGGAGAAAATCTAATTCGCCCCATGCCGCGTCAAAAATCAATTGGTTAAGTGCTTTTGCCGCCATTGGCCCGCGCCATATGACCGCTTGATTGGGCTGTGTAAAAAACCCAATGGACAATATTTTTACGCCATATTGCTCAACAGGTTTCATTTTGCTTTTGCCATCCACATTGATCGAAAGCGGGCGTTCATTGGCCACATCGAACATTAATGGAATAGACGGACCATAAATATCAGCGTCCAATACACCTACTTTAAATCCCATTTCGCTCAGAGTAATGGCCAAATTGGCCGTTACTGTAGACTTTCCTACCCCTCCTTTACCAGAAGCAACGGCCACAATATTTTTGATCCCCGCAATAGGCTTACCCTTGATCAATTGTGGGTTTTGGTCGGGCTGTGCGGCCTTGACGACCAATTTTAATTTCACGACAATATCAGACCCAAACGCCTTCTGCAACAAATCAGTCACATCCTTTTCGATGCGCTTTTTGATGTGAAGTGCTGGAGTGGCAATATTCATGTCGATGATAATTTCTCGATCAAAGACCACAATATTGGTCACTGCTCCGCTTTCACTAATACTGCGACCTTCGCCAGGAAGTGAAAGTTGCGTCAGTAGATTAAGAATTTCTTTTTTTGTCATGAATTTAGGCCGTATTTAGAATTGTTCTAAAGGACAAATATACCGAGAAAACTTCGTTTTCCACAACCAAAACCGGATTTGAAATCCTGGGTTTAGCGTGGCGTGTGGTCCTTAAGACTTATCTCAGACAGCCCCTTTGGATCCCATAGGACTTGATCCAAGTCTTGAACTTTGTTCGCAACCACCCGAACGCCCTCGCTTTCAAGCATTTTTTGCATCAAACCGTGACCTGGAAAGTGATGTTGCCCTGTCAATAGGCCTTGCCGATTTACCACACGATGCGCCGGCACATCAGCCAATTGATGCGACGCATTCATCGCCCAACCCACCATGCGCGCACTTTGTGGCGCACCAAGACATCTGGCAATTAGACCATAAGTGCAGACACGTCCGGCAGGGATTTGGCGAACGATCTCATAGACCTGAGCAAAAAAACCATCTTGGCTCATGGCTATATTTGTTGCCAAATTCGTACCATAGTAATGACCGAAACAAAAGCTGTAATCGACCCGAGTAAATAGTTCACATTAAAACTAAATTTACCCACTGGCAAACGTTTATAGAAGAAATAAGTATAAACAATGAGCATGGAGAACGTCCCCAAGCCTGCCCCAAACACAGCCAAACCAACCAAAGAAGTGTCCCATGAGAACCAACCGAAGGAACTAAAGGTAATGCTGACATAAACCCAATAAGGAATAGGCAAGAGGTTCAAAGCCCCCAATAAAACACCATAAAAAAAGCGATTAGTTTTGGAGCGCTTTATCCCTGAAGGTATTTCTCGCCGACTGTCTTTAGCCAAAAGAAAAAAGTAAACGGTCAGCGCCAAAAATATTCCTAAGCCTACTTTTTGAAGTAAATCAATAATCTCAGGATGTCCATCTAGATAACGCGCAAAAACGAGGCCAATATAGCACTGTACGCACACAACCAAACTCACGCCTAAAGAAAATAAAACAGCGGGTTTTATCCCTTGTTTGACCCCAATCTTAGCCGCGGTCATATTGAGCAGACCCGGAGGAATCAGTCCAATAAACGAAGCGACGTAACCCACAATAAGATTAATAAGAGCGGCCATATAATCCGTTTGCAAAATTGAATATAACGATTAATCAGGGCTTAAAGAAAAACTCGTGTAGGTAATTTTTTTGCCTTGGGCCAAATACTGCGCTTCGTAAAACGTTTGAACAGACGTCACTACCTCGGGAGCACCTGTACTGCCATAGACATCATGATGCGCAAAATGAATGTCTTCCCCTAAGCCGTGTAAAAGGCCAAGGGTATAACCATGCATGAATTCGCTGTCGGTCTTAAGATGGATACGGCCATGAGGTCTTAATACCTGGCGGTAAGCATCCAAAAACGACTTATTGGTTAACCGGTGTTTCGTGCGCTTGTATTTTATTTGAGGGTCGGGAAAGGTAATCCAGATCTCATCGACCTCACCTGGGGCGAAACAATGGACAATCAATTCTATTTGGGTCCGTAAAAAAGCGACATTGGTCAATGACTCTTCTAATGCTATTTTGGCCCCACGCCAAAAGCGTGCGCCTTTGATGTCGATCCCAATAAAGTTATTTTGAGGAAATTTTTGTGCTAAATGGATGCTGTATTCACCTTTGCCACAACCCAATTCCAATATAATGGGTTGGTCGTTTTTGAAATGATCTTCACGCCAGCGACCCTTTAACAAAAATGATTTGTCTAGCAATTCTTCTCTAGAAGGTTGCAAGACGTTAGCAAACGTATCGTTTTCTCTGAATCTCTTGAGTTTATTCTTACTGCCCACGGTTGGTTTCCTCTTTTATTATTTTGTAAAATTACAACAATATAAATGTCCCAGAAGTTCGCCTAACTTTGTTTTTGTGAAAAACCACGCAAAAAGCCCAAAACAAAATACCTCCAAAACAATTCTTGTGGCACCCTTGAATTGGGGTTTGGGTCATGCCGCGCGTTGCATCCCGATTATTCGATCCCTGTTACAAAACAACTTTAGCGTATTGCTGGGCAGCGATGGCAGTGCTCTAGCCTTAATGCGCCTTGAATTCCCTGATTTAGACTACGTCCTTTTGCCAGAGTACCACATCACTTATCCTGATAACGCTAAAAACCTCAAAGCGCATCTGATCAGCCAGATCCCATCCATCTTCCGCGCCATGCGCGAAGAAAAAGTTATAGTGGGGCAACTGGTCGCTCAAGGCCGCATTGACGGGGTCATTAGTGACAACAGATTTGGGGTGCGCCATAAGGATATACCCAGTGTTTTTGTCAGTCATCAAATTAGGGTGTTGAGTGGCTGGTCGACGTTCATTACTAGTTTCGCACATCAACAGATCATTAAAAAATTTGATCAGTGCTGGGTTCCAGACTATCCAGGCAAAGAAAACCTCAGCGGTGCAATGGGGCATGTCTCCAATTGGCAGCATCCCATGCGATACTTAGGCCCGTTGAGTCGCATGAAACCCTTCAAGACGCCGATTGAATATGATCTACTGATTTTACTCTCAGGACCAGAACCCCAGCGCACGTTGTTGGAACAAAAATTGGTCAGCGAGCTCCAAAACAGCTCACGCCGCATTCTCATGGTTCGTGGGGTAGTCACAAATCAACAGCAGAAAGAAAAACAGGGGGTTATCCAGACCATCAATTTCCTAACCAGCGCAGCTTTGGAGCAGGCCATCAATTCAAGCACACTCATTCTGTGTCGTTCGGGATACACCAACATCATGGACCTGTCCATACTCCAAAAAAAGGTGTTTTTTATTCCCACACCAGGGCAATATGAACAGGAGTATCTAGCGCGTCGCTTGAAGCGACTCAATCAGGCGGCCTATTGTCATCAAGATGATTTTAAGGAAACATTACTCAATGAAGTTGATCGCTATGAAGGCCTTCATCTATACGCGCCACAACTTCAGGATAGCGGGCTCAAATTACTCTTTGGTATTTTCTAGTGTAAACGAGAATTCAGAGCCTACACCAAACTGACTCTCTATGTATATTTTTTCGTTGTGGGCTTCAATCAAATGCTTCACAATGGCCAAGCCTAATCCACTACCTCCAACTTGGCGCGAACCACTCTTATCTACACGAAAGAACCTTTCAAAGAGCCGTAGAAAATACTTTCGCTCGATACCCTCTCCATTGTCGGTGACCCTGATCAAACATTTATTTCTGGTAAAGCCCTGAACACTTACTTCAGTTGTCCCTTCGGGCTTTCCGTATTTTATCGAATTCTCCAAAAGATTGGTTAATACTTGCTGTATCCGTTCCCGATCAGCATGGACCATGATGGCCTTTGGATATTCTTTATCCATCATTAAGGTAATTCCTTTTTCTGTAGCTTTCATTTCGAGCAAGTCGAATGTACTCAGGATTAAGGCAACCACATCAAAAGACTCCTTCTCCAAGGTCAACCCCCCCATCTCCAATTGGGTAATCATGTCCAAGTCGTTGACAATATAAATCAATCTTTCTACGCCTCTTTGGGCACGCTCCAGATAGTTCTTGCGCACTGACTTGTCCTTCATGGCGCCGTCTAGTAAAGTGAGAATGTATCCTTGAACGGTAAAAAGAGGTGTTTTTAATTCATGTGCGACATTACCCATAAAGTCCTTTCGGTAATGTTCCCGGTCCTGAAGCATCGCGATTTCTAATTTCTTGTCTTCAGCAAACCGCTCCACTTCTTGCGCTAAGACATTCAAATCCGTGATGATATTTTTTTTATCTAGGGCCGTGTCATCAAGCTCCTGTAGTTTATTGTAAATATTATTTACTTGCTGATAAATAAGCCTCTTGGCTTTCCAGTCGGATAAAAAGAAGGCGCCAATATAAGTAACCAAGGCGATAGGAAGTAACGCGAGATAATTGACATAGCCAACGAACAAAAAGAAAACGAGAAAAATAAATAAAACCAAGAGGGTTAGCCATGCCGCTGTGCTGTGGGCGAACTTAAAGGCTTTGATCCAACGCAGTACCATTATATTACAAACTTATAGCCGACTCCTTTGACCGTTTTGAAACGCTCGTCTCCTATTTTCTCACGCAATTTACGAATATGCACATCAATAGTTCTTCCACCAACGACCACATCATTGCCCCACACGCTGTCTAATATGTCTTCGCGCTTGAATACTTTGCCTGGCTTAGAAGCGAGCAAAGCAAGCAATTCAAATTCTTTTCGGGGGAGCGACAATTCTTGGGAACCCTTCATCACTTTGTATTCTTCTCGATTGATGATCAAATCACCAAGGGTTAAGTGGGTTTCGTCTGCCGTCTTTTGTTTGAAACGCCGCAATAAGGCTTTGACTTTACTCACAAGCACTTTTGGCTTTATCGGCTTTGTGATGTAATCATCTGCACCGGCTTCAAAACCTGCTACCATCGAATAGTCTTCCCCACGAGCGGTAAAAAATGTGATGACCGTTTGGGAGAGTTCTGGAAGCAATCTGATTTTTTCACAGGCTTCAATGCCATCCATAATCGGCATCATCACATCGAGTATGATCAATTGGGGCAAGTGTTTTTTAGCCTGAGCTATGGCCTGAAGACCATTCTCTGCCACCACTACTTGGTAGCCTTCGGCCGATAAATTGTAGCCAACAATCTCCAATATATCGGGTTCATCATCGACTAAAAGTATCATTATGTCTTTTTTATTCATAGCCTCTTGTGCAGGTGTACGGGTAAAGATACAGTTAAATAAAACCAGTGTTTTTCGATGTCAAAAACCTTAACCATTCCGTAACATAACCGAAGGTAAATAAAAAAGGCATATCAACCATTTTCATTCACAAGACAATGGCCTTTTAGTCAATCCAAATTCATGAATACAGCATTTGAAATTCATCTATTGTCATGGCTTTAATGGTTTTAACCAAAGTCATTTGGCTAATTTTATCTCCTGTCCAGACCACATCAATGGGGTACAATCCGTGTCTCATACCACAAGACAATCCCTGTCTTACCGAAATTTGGACGCATATAAATCTCTCCTGTAATTAATTATTCATCCATTTATTAAATCATTTATCATGAAGTATGTATTCTATTGCTCCCTATTTATTATGGCCTGGTTGAGACCAATCTCCGCACAAGTTATCGGCACAAGTTTCGAAGATATCCCGTGTCATTCGGGGCTCTACTTCGACCCTTTAGACCCGGAAACACCCCATCCGCTCCCCAATCAAACAGAACAACCCATTTTGAACTGGCCACCAACCTCGGATCAATTAGGTTTTAACGCCTATTACACCCCTTATGACCAGGCGAGTATTGGCCTGAGCGATGGCGACTCGGTCGGAGTCACAAACCGAAATTCGATTGTCGGGGCCTTTAGTGACGGGGACCAAGGCTATGAAATCAGTGATTGTGACGGGAACTTTACTCTTGAATTTACCCCAATTGACCTGCAAGAATTTAGCCAAGCCTCTCTATCCATAGATGTTTGGATCGCCACCACTGGTTATGAAGGTAATGGGGTCAACAATACAGCCCAGTCAGATCGGTTGCATATTTATGTCCAAGACTTAGATCAAACCCAACAACGCGACCTGCTCAATACAACTGGCTATGATATTAATGATCTCGATATCGAGGGCAGGTGGTTGAGACGCTCTGTAGACATTAGCGATTTTAACCAGGCGCAACTGGTCGTCACAGCGCGCAATAATACCGCGGCAGAAGCTTTTTATCTCGACCGGATACAAGTAGAAGGCACATTGGCATCAAACAGCCTAAACCAGACCAATCCAGTCATTTTCCCCAATCCTGCAAAAAACAGTTTTACACTGCTGGGGCACGATCAGGCAAATACATTGCTGACCCTTTATGACGTCTTCGGCCATAACGTCTGGACGAGTGATTCCAAGAGCCTCACCCATGATGTATCCATGTTGCATAGTGGATTGTACTTCTTGAGCTTAGTCAAAGACCAAAACACAAGGACACAAAAACTAATTATCGAATAATCCTGTATTTTTTGAATCCTTAGAAGTCTTCGGTGGGCGTAATATTCATTATTTTTGAGTATGTCAAATCGCAACAAACTCAAATCCACATTAATTCAGTCCTACACATCGGATGGGTTTTTGCGAAAAGCGCTTGAAGTCTTTCATTTTCAATACCAACAGGTTCCCGTTTATCGATCCTATTGCGACCATCTGTATACCGATCCCGCGAACATCAAATGCTTAGAAGACATTCCCTTTTTACCCATATCTCTATTTAAAAGTCATCAAGTATTGGCAGAAGAAGAGGAGGTTGAAAAGATATTTTTTTCCAGCGGGACAACCGGACATGATTTGAGTCAACATTTTGTGGCCGATCTCGATCTATATGAGCAAAGCTTCATGACTGGTTTTAGGCAAGTCTACGGTGACCCGTCGGACTATGTCATTATGGGACTGTTACCCAATTACCTGGAACGCGGCGGATCCTCATTGGTCTATATGGTCGACACTTTGATTCGGGTATCGAACCATCCAGATAGTGGTTTTTATCTCGACAACTTAGACCAGTTGGCCAAAAAAATCAGACAACTCGAAACGACGGGGGTCAAAACGCTTTTGTTTGGCGTATCTTATGCTTTGTTAGACCTTGCAGCACTGGGCCCTTGGTCGCTAAAAAATACTCTTATTATTGAAACGGGTGGGATGAAAGGACGCCGCAAAGAAATGATCAAGGCCGACTTACATGAAGCCCTAGAAGCAAGTTTTGGGCTCCCTTTTATTCACAGTGAATATGGAATGACCGAGCTCTTATCACAGGCTTATGCCACCCAAAGCGGGCGTTTTAATTGCCCGCCTTGGATGCGCATCCTGACTCGAGATCCCGAAGACCCTTTTAGCTATGTCCACCAAAAGATTGGGGGCATTAATATCATCGACTTGGCCAATCTAAATTCTTGTGCCTTTATTGCAACGCAAGACTTGGCTAAAGTTCATTCCGACGGCAGCTTTGAACTTTTAGGGCGTTTTGACCATAGTGACCTTCGGGGTTGTAACCTAATGATTTCATGACACAGACTCCTGGGCCAAACAAACCAAATGCCAGAAGAAAGTTCCGCCCTTTTGTGACGCTTTTTTTTATTGTCATGGTCTTTAACTTCGCCCTGAGGTTAAGCAACAGAACCGCAACCGACACAAAATCCAATACAGATACAACAGCATCCTCAAGCATTGAACCCGTTTGGATTTATCAGGGAGAAGACAGCATTTCGGCTTATCTGCATGAGCGTCAATGGCGCGATAATTATGGCAAATCATATGCCGCTGATTTGGCTGTTAGAACCAAAGATGTTCTGCGTCTCCAAAATCAACTCGACGATTTCCATCCCGAACCCAACAAACCTCTTTGGGGGGCGCTCTATGGTTATTTCGTGGAAAATGACCAACCTAGCTTGGATCTCGTCTTAGATGCCTTTTACCGCATTTATCAATCCGAGCAGCTTTCGCCTGATCGATTTGCCGACATGGTGGTGAGTTGCATTCAAGAAATCCCTTATGCACTTGTCTTTCAAGACCCGTGCTTAGGTCCTGAGGCCTACGAAAAGTGGATGAATGATTTACTGGTCGCATGTCCAGATTGCTGCATTGGCAATCAACCTTATGGCATACAAAGCCCCGTTGCCTTTATACAAACCCTCAAAGGTGATTGCGACACCAGGACGGTATTGATTTTTAGTATCCTTAGCGCTTTTAACTTTGACGTTGCCATCCTCAATAGTGAATCTTATCGCCACTCTATTTTAGGCATTAACTTGCCTGCTGCAGGACAATACAAGCTATTTCGCGGCAAAAAATATATGGCGTGGGAAACGACGTCGAAATTCTACCCTATGGGGAGCCTACCACAAAGCATCAGCAACATGGATCTTTGGCATGTTGTATTAACCAATAAACCTTAACCTATGAACCATTCTCTAATTATCTTAGCCCTTTTCGAAATCATCTTTTCGATCATTGTTACCGTCGGTATTATTTATGTGTCTTACCGCATTTTGCAGCGCCTATTTTTCAAAAGCAATGACCTTAGTGGCAATCACCTCGCCTTTACCATTTTTACCTCTGGGGTGATTTTAAATATTGGGCTCATTTTGAGCGAAATTTTACCCTCAATCACGCAAGTTGTGCGCCTAGCCACCACACAAGGGGATACCCCTGACTACCAAACCATCCTGCTCTATTCGGGACTCTATCTATTGATCGGGTTTGTCGTATCGGTCATCATTAATTCTTCGGTATTTATTTTGTTTTCAATATTGACTCAAGGAGTCGATGAATACGTAGAAATTCAAAAAAATAATATAGCCGTCGCCATAATTGTCGCAGTAACCCTAGTGAGCATTACCCTGATTGTCAAGGACAGTATTGCTGTATTGGTCAGCGCTTTATTGCCGTACCCTCAAGCCCATTATTTTTTGTAAATCAACTGGGGCTTACCCGATACATTTAAGGATAAAGTAGTTTTTCTTGCCCCGCTGCAGCAAAATAAATTGATCACTAATCAAGTCCGCTTGGCTCAACTGATAGTCTTCGCCCACGCGCGTCTTATTGACATAAATACTTTGCTCCATTAAAGCGCGACGTGCTTCGCCATTTGATTTCAAAAAGCTTGATTTTTCAACTAGCCCCGATATAATGTCAAAGGTTTGCAGTACTTCTTGACGGGACACCTCTGCCTGCGGCACACCATCAAACACATCCAAAAACGTCTCTTGATCTAAAGACAATAAATCTGCCGAAGTTGATTTGCCAAATAGAATTTCTGACGCCTTCAGCGCGTTTTGGTACTGCCCCTCACCATGCACTGTGATGGTGACTTCTTGAGCCAGTCGTTTTTGCAGCACACGCATATGTGGTGCCTGCTGATGGTCCTGGATGATGGCCTTGATGGTCTGCTGGTCCAAAAAGGTGAATATTTTTATATACTTCTGCGCGTCCTCATCGCTGGTATTGAGCCAGTATTGATAGAACTTATATGGCGAGGTCCGTTTTGGATCGAGCCAGACATTACCGCCTTCACTCTTCCCGAATTTACTGCCGTCACTTTTGGTGATCAATGGGCAAGTCAAGGCAAATCCTTTGCCATTGCCCACGCGCCTGATCAATTCTGTACCTGTTGTAATGTTACCCCATTGGTCACTCCCACCCATTTGCAGCGTGCATTGATGGTGCTGAAAAAGATGTAAAAAATCATAGCCCTGCACCAGCTGATAGGTAAATTCTGTAAAAGACATCCCATCCGAATCTTGACCACTTATTCTATTCTTGACCGAATCTTTGGCCATCATATAATTGACCGTTATGTGTTTCCCAACATCACGGATAAAAGACAAAAAGCTCATGGACTTCATCCAATCGTAATTGTTGACCATTTGGGCCTGATTTTCTGCCCCACTATTAAAATCCAAAAAATGAGCCAACTGCAAGCGCACACATTCTTGGTTATGGTTTAAACTGTTTTCGTCCAAAAATTGACGCTCACTGGATTTGCCAGAAGGATCACCAATCATCCCTGTAGCGCCTCCGACTAGGGCAATCGGTCGGTGTCCACAACGCTGAAAATGTGCCAACACCATAATAGGAACCAAATTACCAATATGCAATGAATCGGCTGTCGGGTCAAACCCTACATAGCCAGAACGCATGGCCTCTAACAAATGTGCTTCAGTGTCCGGCATCACATCGTGAACCAAACCTCTCCATTGCAATTCCTGAATAAAATTTTTGGACATCATTGTGATTTTGAAGCAAAGATAAACGGCCAAATTAAAAAACTAAAGTTTCTGAGCCCTAATTTTAAAATCATCTATGGCTAAAATAGTACCTTTACGTTATGATTTTAGTCACCGGAGGAACAGGTTTTTTGGGCGCACATTTGGTTTACCAATTGAGTCAAAAACAGGATGCTGTCCGGGTTCTTTATCGATCTGCAGACCGTTTTGAACAAGTGCGTCAGGTTTTTTCTTTTTACACCGATCAGGTAGAAGCGCTTTTTCAGCGCATTGAATGGGTCCAGGGCGACATCACCGACATTTATCGCCTCAACGAAATCATGCAGGGTGTAGACGTGGTCTATCACGTAGCGGGCCTGATCAACTTTGAATGGCGCCAATTAGATCGGTTAAAAAAAACCAATATAGAAGGTACGGCCAACATTGTGAACGCCGCTCTGGCCCATAACATCAAGAAGCTGTGTTATGTGAGCAGTATTGCCGCAATGAGCACGAGCCCTCAAGACTCCGACCTAGAAGAATCTTTGGAGCCCATAGGGGTATTTGAAGACCCTTACGCTTTGACTAAGTATTGCGGTGAGAAGGAAGTTTGGCGCGGACAGCAAGAAGGTCTTGACGTGCTTATTGTACGTCCAGGAGTTATATTGGGAGAAGGATTTTGGTATTCAGGCAGTGGTAAACTCATCAAGCATGCCGCGAAAAACCCGCTTTTTTATCCCTCGGGCGCTACTGGGTTTATTGATGTTCGGGATGTGGCCCAGCAAAGCATTGCTCTGATGGATGGACCAATAAAAAATAAGGCTTTTGTTTTTGTAGGACACAATGCCTCTTTTAGAAGTATTTTAGACGCCTTATGTGTTTTATTTGAACAACCAAAACCCAAATTTCAAGCACCAAAAATGCTCCTTCAATGTATGAGCATGATCGATTTCTTGTGGGCAGGATTATTCAAACGTTCCCAAAAATTACCCAAAGCTTATGTCTTGGCCATGTTTCGCCAATCGATTTACGACACTGAGACACTTCCAGGGGTGACACACTTACCGTTTAGAGCGTTAAAAGACACCTTAGCAAGGATTTGTGCGTTGTCGCCTTATAAAACTTAGTCTTTTACTGGCGTGATCAATCCTGGATCATTTACAGAAGAAGGATTCCTCTGTGGGCTTTTGCCCTGTTGCTGCTTTGCTTCACGCTGCTGCTCAGCATCGACAAGATCCAACGAATCTAATTCTTTCTTCAGCAGAGATAATCGGCTTTCGACCTGGTCCATGATGGCTAAATAACTATTAATTTCTGCCGCATAATAGGCCGTACTCGAAGCCATTTGAAGACTATCGATCCCATATTTTGCGTATAAAATTGAATCTATCTGAATACCGTGTTCCCGCAATACTCTATTGTTATTACTCCGAGCCGCATTACCCAAATACGCGTCAACCAGAATCCCTACCATCGTTTCTGAATCGATCAAATTGTCAGGACGCTCAGGTCTTGTGACCTCTTGACATCCCCAAAACAGGAATCCACAAAGCACTATGTAACTATAGGTTCTCAACGATCAAAAGTTAAGCGCTCACCATTAGAGCGGTTTACAAATTTACCTCCTTCGTAAGTCAGCATCCCATTGACAAAGGTATGGGTCACACGCGACTTAAATACAGTTCCCTCAAATGGTGACCAGCCACACTTATAGAGAATATTACTTTTATTTACCGTCCATGGAGCATTCAAATCGACCAAAACCAGGTCAGCCTTATAGCCTTCACGAACAAAACCACGCTCTTTTATTTCAAACAATTTAGCAGGATTATGCGCAAATTTCTCAACAATTTTTTCTAATGAAATAACGTCCTGATGGTAAAGATCCAATAGCGCCACCAGAGCGTGCTGCACCATTGGTCCCCCTGAGGGCGCTTTGATATAAGATTGTGTTTTTTCCTCCCAGGTATGAGGGGCATGATCAGTGGCAATAACATCGATGCGGTCTTCTAATAATGCTTGGCGCAGAGCTAGGCGATCTGAAGCCTTTTTCACAGAAGGGTTCCACTTAATCTTAGATCCCAAGGTGTCATAATCCTGGTCGGAAAACCAAAGATGATGGATGCAGACCTCAGCGGTTATTTTTTTTGCGGTGACGTCTTTGTTTTTATTAAAAAGACGCGTCTCCTTGGCCGTGGATAAATGAAATACATGTAAGCGCGCGCCGGTTTTTTTGGCCAATGCCACAGCTTTGGAACTCGATGCGTAGCAGGCCTCTTCGCTGCGAATTTCGGGATGCATCGCCATACTGATCCCGTCTTTATATTGCGCAACATAACGAGCCAAGTTGGCCCTGATGATCACTTCGTCTTCACAATGAACGGAAATTACCAAGTTTGTCTTGCTAAAAATAGCCTCTAACACTTTGGGATCGTCCACCAACATATCACCGGTAGAAGAGCCCAAAAATAGTTTTATTCCCGCAATTTTTGTTGGATCTGCGCCAATCAAATCCTCAATGTTTTCATTGGTTCCACCCAACATAAAGGAATAATTTGCCCACGAACCTTCCGCGGCCATATCAAATTTGTCTTCGACAAGTTCCATGGTTGTTGCCTGCGGATTGGTATTGGGCATTTCGATAAAACTGGTAATCCCTCCGGCGATAGCGGCACGGGATTCCGATTCGATTGTAGCCTTATGGGTGAGACCAGGCTCTCTAAAATGGACCTGATCATCAATCATACCTGGCATCAAATACAAGCCATCGGCATCCACCACTCTTGTCCCAGAAGACTTCAGGCTGATGGACGATGCAATCTCGGCGATTCTATCCCCAACAATCAATACATCGCTGCGGGTAACACTCCCTTCATTGACCAATTGGGCATTTTTAATCAATATGGAATCACTCATAAATCTAATTGCTTTATTATTCTTTTTAGTTTCATCGCCATTACCCCAAATATAGCTTCCGAAATAATCCCTTTGCTTAATTTAGACTCACCATGCGTTCGGTCTGTAAAAACCACGGGGATTTCAGTTATAGAAAACCCCAATAAATGAGCCTTGTATTTCATTTCTATCTGAAACGCGTAGCCAATAAATTTAATTTTGTCCAATGAAATGGTTTCGAGCACCTTTCGTTTATAACAAACAAATCCTGCTGTGGTATCATGCAGGGACAAACCCGTGACCCAGCGGACATACTTAGAAGCTATCCACGATAAAAGAACCCGACTCATTGGCCAATTGACCACATTAACTCCGGTCACATATCGCGATCCCACCGCAACTTCATAGCCGTCTTGGCTACAGGCATTATAGAGGCGAAGCAGGTCGTTTGGGTTGTGCGAAAAATCAGCATCCATTTCGAAAATATAGCTGTAGTCGCGCGCTAACGCCCACTGGAATCCATCAATATAGGCACGCCCTAATCCCATTTTCTCTTTTCTTTCTAACAGATGAAGGCGATTGGGATAGGTTTGGATAAGGTCTTTGACCACCTGACCAGTTCCATCGGGTGACCCATCATCCACCACCAATATAGAGAACGGGGCATCGATAGAAAAAACAGCATGCGCTAGCCGCTCAATGTTTGCCTTTTCGTTATAAGTTGGAATGATAATTAGCCCCAGTGACATGGATTAATTTTGAACAAATATACCTCTTTTTTGTCGAGAGATAAAGGCTTATACCCTTGTCCCATGAAAAATTATTTTACCCTTAGAAACACTCCGACAAGTCGTGCTGGCAAAAAAAATTCTGTTATTTTTATTGACGCTAATATGGACTTCAATCCGATATACCGCCCTCAAGATTCTTGGATCACCTTTTTGTTGGTGGGCCTGTATTTATTGCTCGCATTTTTACGTCATAAGTACCCTAAACGCTTTACAGAACTGCTCCTGCTGCCCATCAACGACAAATACTTTGCTTTAGAGGGACGCTTTCCAGATGTCAAGCATCCGTTCAATGGAGCCTTTTTTGTGTGTCAAATCGCGGCCTTCTCTCTGGTGATTTATCTTTGGCGTCTTCAGATACATGCTGGGGCAACAGATCCGCCATCTCCATCCTATTACAACATCGTTCTGATCATCGCATGCTTTTTGGTCCTGCGCTATCTACTGGGCTTTATTACTTCTAAAGCCCTAAAACTTGAGTCGATTTTGGCTGCCTATCGCTACGAACGCATGAGCTATCATCATATCATTGCATTAGGCCTGTTGCTCTTCATCACAATGCTGCAATTTGCACCCATAGACCGTGATGCCTTCTTTTATATACTTCCATGGCTCATTATACCAACCATTGGCTTGGCCGCCATTACCAGCATCAGGAGAAATTCGACATACCTAATTAAAAATTTCTTCTATTTTATTTTGTACCTTTGCGCACTTGAATTAGCCCCTTATATCCTTCTTTTTGAAGTTTTAAGATCCTAAGGCATGTTAAACTAGCTTATGAAGGTGAAAACTATTTTGGTCAGTCAACCAGAGCCTATAATCGAGAATTCTCCCTATTTTGATCTTGTTGAGAAGCAGAAAGTCAAGATTGATTTCCGCTCCTTTATTCATGTTGAAGGGGTCTCAAGCAAGGACGTGCGTGCACAAAAAGTTGATTTATCACAATACTCTGCCATCATCTTAACCAGCAGAAATTCTGTCGATCATTATTTTCGAATTGCAGAAGAACTGCGCTTTAAGGTGCCGGATACATTAAAGTATTTCTGTCAAAGTGAAGCCGTTGCCTATTACCTGCAGAAATACGTCGTGTATCGAAAACGTAAAATCTATGTTGGGAAAAGAACCTTTACAGAACTTTCTCCCCTGATCAAAAAATACAAAAACGAGTCATTCTTATTGCCCTCATCAGATCAACTGAAGTCAGAGGTGCCGAATGTATTGAACGAACTTGGCGTGAATTGGAAGCAGGCGACTTTCTACAAAACAGTGGTCAGTGATCTTTCGGATTTAAGTGACGTCTCGTATGATATTTTGGTGTTTTTTAGCCCCAGTGGTATCAAATCTCTTTTCGAAAATTTCCCTAATTTCGAGCAAAAAAATACACGTATTGCCGTCTTTGGGAATACCACAATCCAGGCTGCGACAGACCAAGGATTGCGCATAGACATTAAGGCACCAACGCCCGAAACACCCTCAATGACCATGGCCCTTGAACTTTATATCAAGTCGGTCAATTCAAAAAAATAAACCTTATTTTAAATTAGGGGGCCGCCTTCTAAAATCATGGGGCTGGCATAGGACTCAAATTGCTTAAAGTTTTCTTTAAAGGTATCCGATAATTTTTGGGCTGTTTTGTAGTAACCTGTATCATTGTTCCAGGTGCTTCTGGGACTCAAAACATCCGTCGGGACGTTAGGACATACGCGCGGCTGAGAGACCCCGAAAACCGAGTGTGTGTGGTACTTGTCTTTATTGGCCGCCTCAAGGGTGCCGTCCATAGCCGCAGCAATCATGGCGCGGGTATACTTGAGTTTCATTCGAGAACCTACACCATAAGGACCGCCGGTCCAACCTGTGTTGACTAACCAAACATGGACTCCTGATTCTTGCATTTTTTTGCCCAGCATCTCTGCATATACGGTCGGATGTAACGGCATAAATGGCGCCCCAAAACAAGCTGAAAAACTAGGCACTGGTTCGACGATTCCTGCCTCTGTGCCGGCTACTTTTGCCGTATAACCACTAATGAAATGATAGGCGGCCTGGCCTGGGGAAAGTTTAGAAATTGGCGGCAAAACACCAAAGGCATCGGCCGTTAAGAAAAATATATTTTTTGGATTCTTTCCGATCGAAGGCACTTTTATGTTTTGGATGTGCTCCAGCGGATAGCTTACCCGGGTATTTTGGGTAATAGAAGTATTGGCATAATCCACTTCACCTTCAGGGTTCATGATCACGTTTTCCAAAATAGCGCCAGGCTTAATGGCATTAAATATGTCTGGTTCATTTTCCTTAGAAAGGTTAATGACCTTGGCGTAACAGCCCCCCTCAAAATTAAAAACGGTATTCTCTTTGGTCCAACCATGTTCGTCATCGCCAATAAGAAAGCGTTGAGGATCTGCAGAAAGCGTTGTTTTACCGGTGCCCGATAGACCAAAAAAGATCGCTGTATCTCCATCAACGCCAACATTGGCAGAGCAATGCATGGGTAGGGTATCGCGATCCACCGGAAGAATAAAGTTGAGGGCCGAAAATATGCCCTTCTTGATTTCTCCTGTATATCCAGTGCCGCCTATAAGCGCAATTTTTTTGGTAAAATTCAAGATGGCAAAATTATGTTGACGGGTTGCGTCACGCTCGGGATCTGCCATGAAACCCGGTGCATTGATGACCACCCACTCCGGATCAAAATCTGCTAAGGATGCTTCATCAGGGCGCAAAAACATATTAGAGGCGAACATATTGCTCCATGGATATTCATTGACCACACGGATATTGAGTTGGTAATTGGGATCCGCACATGCATAGGCATCGCGCACATAGAGTTCACGGCCTGACATGTATTGCGTCACGCGGTCATAAAGCCGATCAAAAGCCTCTGGAGAAAATGGTATGTTGATGGGGCCCCACCAAATTTTTTCCGAGGTCACGTCATCTTTTACAATAAAACGGTCTTTGGGAGATCTTCCTGTAAATTCACCTGTATTAATGGCTAATGCGCCATTATTTGCCGTGACTCCTTGCCTCTTGTCCACGGTAATTTTGTGTAATTCATCTGGAGTTAGTTGGAAGTTTATGGTGGCATCCGTAATTCCGTAATCAGCTAACGAAATCGTTTTCGATTTTTGCGCTTTATCCATGGGAAGTTGTGTTAGGTTCCGGCACAAAAATAGAAAATACTATTGGGATAACGCAGGAAATACCACAGGTTTATATTCCTTTATTGCGAGAAATCCCCAGAGCCATTGACCCCCAACCTAATATAAAGCAAACCCCACCCAGAGGGGTCAAAACTCCGATAAAACTAGGGATGGTATCATTGACCTCCTTAAAGACCAGAATATATAACGAACCAGAAAACAAGAGTACCCCCGCAATAAACCAACGAAAAATCCATGCACGAGCTTTATGGGAAACCAAGCCTGAAGACCAGACCATCAACAAAGCTAAGAGGTGCATCACCTGAAACAAGAGACCCGTTTCAAATCGTTCAAAAGCTTCCTGACTCACCACGGGCTTTATCCCATGGGCGCCAAAAGCACCAATAATGACCGTAAGCCCACCTAACAGGCTCAGTCCTATTCCTTGTATTTTGTCATGAATGTGCATAGGGTCACGTGGTATTTTATTACTTTAGTCCTTCGACTTAAAGCAACAAAAATACAAAGATCATGCGTCATATTTTAATTATCGGAGCAGGACGTTCTGCCTCGAGTCTCATACAATACCTGATCGAACATTCAGCGTCCGAGGATTTATTTATTACCGTTGGCGACATCTCCGAAGCATCGGCCCAAAAGTACCTCGCTGGAGCCCCCCGAGCCAAAGGCGTCGCTTTTGATGTGTTTGACCAGATTCAGCGCGAAGCGCTCATCCAACAAAGCGATTTGGTGATTTCTATGTTACCGGCACATTTGCATATCGAAGTAGCCAAAGACTGTTTGACCTATGGAAAACATATGGTAACAGCCTCATACATCAGCAAAGAACTTGAAGCCATGAACCAAGAGGTCACGGCAAAAGGACTCGTATTTATGAATGAAATTGGTCTCGATCCTGGTATTGATCATATGAGCGCCATGCAAGTCATTGATCAGATCAGACGTGAAGGCGGAAAAATGCTCCTTTTTGAATCGTTTACTGGCGGGCTTATTGCCCCAGAGAGCGATACCAATTTATGGCGTTATAAATTTACATGGAATCCGCGCAACGTCGTCCTAGCCGGTCAAGGTGGGGCTGCAGAATTCATCCAAGAGGGTTCCTATAAGTTCATTCCATATCACCGATTGTTCCGACGGACCGAGTTTTTGGCAATTGACGGCCATGGACGTTTTGAGGCCTATGCCAATCGCAACTCCTTAAAATACCGTTCAATTTACGGACTCAACGATATCTTAACGCTCTACCGGGGTACGATCCGACATGTAGGTTATAGCAGAGCTTGGAACATGTTTGTTCAGCTCGGCATGACCGACGATAGTTACGCCATTCCACATTCTGAAAATCTAACATATCGACAATTTGTCAATCTATTTTTGCCCTACTCACCAACGGATTCCGTTGAACTCAAATTGCGTCTAAATCTCAAGATCGATCAAGATGACCTTATGTGGGACAAACTGGAAGAACTAGACTTATTCAATGAGCAAAAAACCATTGGTATCGCCAATGCCACACCGGCACAAGGATTACAAAAGATCTTAATGGACAAATGGACCTTAGAACCCGATGATAAAGACATGATCGTGATGTATCATAAATTTGGCTATTCCATCGATGGTGTCAAGAAACAAATCGACAGCCATATGGTCTTGGTGGGACAAGACCAGACGGTAACAGCAATGGCCAAAACCGTAGGCCTTCCTGTAGCTATGGCCGCATTAAAAATTCTCAACGGCACCATCAATACCCCTGGGGTACAATTGCCAATTAGTGCCGAAGTATATGAGCCAATCCTCAAGGAACTCGAAGACTACGGCGTTATTTTTCATGAGAAAAAAGTATCCTACATGGGCTACAACCCGAGCAATATGTTGGGATAGTGCGTTTTAACGGCGATTTAAAAACATCATTATAAAATACAATAGGGTCGCTAAAGAACCTAAAGCGGCGACCACATAAGTTCGAGCAGCCCACTTTAGAGCATCCTTAGCTCCATCATACTCCTGAGGCGTGACCATATTTTCGGTCTTGAGCCAAACCAAAGCACGTTTGCTGGCATCAAATTCGACCGGCAGGGTAATGAACGAAAAGACCGTAGTGGTAGCGAACAACAAAATGCCCATTAAAAAAAGCGTTGTCCCCAAGACAGATCCGGAAGCGGCGAGCACCAGACCAATCATGATGACAAAATTTGAGAGTTTACTCGCAACACCAACCATAGGCACAATCGCGGAGCGCATTTGCAACCACTCATATGCTTTGGCATGTTGCACAGCATGGCCACATTCATGAGCAGCAACAGCCGCCGCAGCGGCATTTCGCTCATGATAAACAGACTCACTTAGGTTGACCGTTTTATCGGCTGGATTATAATGATCGGTCAATTGCCCTGGGGTTGAGATCACTTTGACATCGGTGATGCCATGATCGGCAAGCATTTTTTCGGCAATTTCCTTTCCGCTTAAGCCATTGCGCAAATGCAATTTAGAATAGGCCGCAAATTTTTTCTTGAGCGTGTTGCTCACCGTCCAACTGGCCAGAAAGATCAAGCCAGCCATGAGATAGTATCCCATCATAATTTATCTACTTTTAGTCTCTATCTAAGATACAAAATAAGTGCCATTTTTTTGAACTGACAGCCTGTCTCTTTTAGCCAACAATATTGACGATTTTTCCCGGTACTACGATCACCTTTTTCGGGACACGACCCTCAAGCTGTTCCTGAGTTTTTTCATGAGCCATCACGATATCTTCTATTTCCTGAGGCGTTAAGTCCATCGACAACTCAAGGGTAAAGCGCGTCTTACCGTTAAATGAAATAGGATAGGCCTTGCTGGACTCCACCAAAAACTGTGGATCAAAAACCGGAAATGGCTCTCGAGAAATGCTGCGAAGGTGGCCCATTTTTTGCCATAATTCTTCGGCAATATGGGGTGCATAAGGCTCAATCAAAATCAATAATGGCTCCAAAATTTGACGATCAGAGCAAGCCATGCTGGTGAGTTCATTGGCGGTAATCATAAACGTACTGACCGAGGTGTTAAAGCTAAAATTTTCAATATCCTCGGTGACTTTTTTGATGGTCTTGTGCAGTGCCTTAAGCGCCTCCGGGCTTGGCTTGGATTCCTCCACTTTAAAGGCTCCGTCCTTGCCCGAGTGATAAAGCCTCCAAAATTTCTTCAAAAAACCATGTACCCCAGTAATCCCTGCCGTACTCCAGGGCTTTGCCTGCTCCAAAGGCCCCAAAAACATTTCGTACATCCTCAGGGTATCTGCCCCATATTGATCACAAATATCATCTGGATTGACGACATTAAATTTGGATTTAGACATTTTTTCTACCTCGCGGGTCACCTTAAAACTTCCGTCCTGTTCGGTGGTGAAGGTAGCGGTCTGGTATTCTGGGCGCCACCGGCGAAAAGCCTCTATATCCAGATCATTGCTTGGCGTCACAAAAGACACATCGACATGGATGGGTTGCGTTTGGGCTGTATTGATCTGATTTGCCGAAAGGAAATTACGCCCTGAATCATCGCGATGAACAAAAGCACTTTCCCCCAAAATCATACCCTGATTGATGAGTTTTTTAAAGGGTTCGTCCACTGAGACAAAGCCTCGGTCAAACAAAAATTTGACCCAAAATCTACTGTAAAGCAAATGGCCTGTTGCATGCTCACTACCGCCAATGTAGAGATCGACTTGCTGCCAGTAATTCAAGGCCTGGTGGCCTGCAAATTCTTGGCTATTGTGTGGGTCCATGTATCTGAAAAAATACCAGCTACTGCCCGCCCAACCGGGCATGGTGTTTAGCTCCAAAGGAAATACATTAGTGTGGTTCACTAAATCCAAAGACACCACTTGTTGGCTGTCGGTATTCCAAGCCCAATCACTGGCGCGTCCCAGCGGCGGATCACCACCCTGAGTGGGCAAATAAGCGTCTACCTCAGGCAGTTTGAGTGGTAAGGCCTCGACAGGGATCATTTGAGGCAAGCCCTGCTTATAATATACTGGAAATGGTTCTCCCCAATAGCGCTGACGGCTAAATACAGCATCCCGTAATCGGTAATTAATTTTGCCTGAACCGCGTCCATTTTGTTCTAAAGCTTCAATGGCTTTTTGACTGGCTTTCTGGTAAGTGAGTCCATTGAGAAAATCACTCGCGGCGATGATGCAAGGATCTTTGAGGGTATAGGCCTGCTCACTCAAGTCAACATCAGCAAATATATTGGGGATTGGCAAGTCAAAGTGCTTGGCAAAATCATAGTCACGCTGGTCACCACAGGGCACAGCCATAACTGCCCCAGTACCATATCCCGCCAAAACATAATCTCCAATCCAAATCGGAATGGGCTCATTGGTTAGGGGATGCGCGGCATAAGCCCCTGTAAATACGCCAGATATCGTCTTTACATCTGCCATGCGCTCGCGTTCACTGCGTTGGGCTGTGGCCAAAATATACTGCGCAACTGCCTCTTTCTGGTCGGGTGTCACAATTTTATCCACTAATTCGTGTTCGGGCGCTAGCGTCAGGAAACTTACCCCAAATATGGTGTCGGGGCGCGTGGTAAAGACATCAATTTCTTGGTCATGGCCTTGTACCGAAAACACAACGGAGGCGCCTTGAGAGCGACCAATCCAATTGCGTTGTGCCTCTTTGAGGGGCTGAGGCCAGTCTATAGTCTCCAAACCATCGATAAGTCTTTGGGCATAGGCCGATATGCGCATACTCCATTGCTTCATCTTTTTGCGTACCACCGGATGGCCTCCACGCTCTGAAACACCATTAATTATTTCGTCATTGGCCAAAACTGTCCCCAAATTAGGGCACCAATTGACCTCAGATTCCGCTAGATAGGTCATGCGGTAATGCAATAAATGCTTTTGTTGCTGCTCCCAAGACATAGCCTTCCATTGATCTGCGGCAAATGACAGGGCATTGTCGTCACATACCGCGCAAATACCATGAGTTCCGTTGGCTTCAAAATGTGCCACTAAAGTGTCTATTGGGCGCGCCTTCTGATGCTCCAAATCATACCAGCTGTCGAAAAGCTGCATGAAAATCCATTGGGTCCATCGGTAGTAATCGGCATTTGAGGTCCGTACTTCGCGACTCCAATCAAAACTAAATCCCATCTTGTCGAGCTGCTCACGGTAGCGGGCAATATTTTCTTGGGTGGTTTTCTTTGGATGCTGACCGGTTTGAATCGCATACTGTTCGGCTGGCAAGCCAAAGCTATCATAGCCCTGTGGATGAAGCACGTTGAAGCCCTTATGACGCATGTAGCGCGCATAGATATCACTAGCGATATAGCCCAAAGGATGGCCCACATGCAAACCAGCTCCGGAGGGATAGGGAAACATATCTAACACGTAAAACTTAGGCAAATCAGCTTGTTGCTCTGCTTTAAAAGTCTGGTGCTTGGCCCAATAATTTTGCCATTTTTCTTCTAAGGTCCGAAATGGATAATTGCTCATAAGTTACCTGTCTTGAGTGGGCTAACCCTCAGGTTTGCCTTTGACAAATTTACATGGAATGGATGAAAGAGAAAAGTTTAAACCAAAGGTATTATGGATCGTAAAATTCCTTGTATTTTTACCTAACAATTACGCATTATGGCCCGATCGTTCGAGAAATTCCAAAAGCGACGCTTGATCTCATCCTACATTTCTGTGGTCTTGAGCATCAGTCTGGTCTTATTCCTATTAGGGCTTCTGGGGCTTTTGGTCTTGAATTCCAAAAAAGTAGCCGACCACTTTAAAGAAAATATTGCGCTCTCGATCTTTTTAAAAGACAACGCCAAGCAGGTAGAAATTGACCAACTCCAACAAACCTTGAGTTTGGCCCCTTATACCAAATCAACCAACTTCGTCTCCAAAGAACAGGCGGCTGAGGAACACAGTGCCTTGATCGGCGAAAATTTTATGGATTTCTTGGGGTATAACCCACTGCAAAACAGCATTGACGTTTTTTTACTGGCAGACTACGTGGCACCCGATCAATTGGCCGCCATTCAGGAAGAGCTCATCAAAAATGGATTCATTGATTCGGTCAGCTACGACAAGCCCTTGATTATTTTACTGACCGAAAACATCAAAAAAATAAGCTTTTGGGTCCTGGTGATGAGTGCCCTCTTTTTGATTATTGCCGTACTGCTGATCAATAGCTCAATCCGTCTATCGGTATATGCCAAACGCTTTACCATCAAAACCATGCAAATGGTCGGCGCTACCAAGTCGTTTATTCGGGCGCCCTTCATCATTAAGAGCATCCAATTAGGTCTACTGGGCTCTGTCTTGGCGATTATTGCCTTGTTTGCTGTCCTTAGTGCTGTGGATGATTATTTCCCAGACATGGAGTTTTTGAGCAACCCTATTCCTGTTTTGGGTTTATTTATTTTTATCATCGTGATGGGGGTGTTTATAAGCGCCTTAAGTACCTTTTTGGCCACTCAGCGTTTTTTAAATTTGCGTTCGGACCAATTATATTATTAAGATCATGGCCTGGGCTATTAGAAGCTGAACCGGTCTCTTTGAGTGGTGCATAGGGCATTAAATTCCCAGACCACATCATCAGACCCTAAAAGAATTTAAATAAAAAGATTAACTTGCCAAGGCCTTGTTAACGCAACATCTAGGCTAATTAAATTAGGACATCACAAACCAAAAAACCGCATCAATCACCATCATTATGGGAGAACAAAAAAGAAAAGAAGACGCCAAACAATCTTCCTTTATATTGCAACGCAAGAACTACACCTTCATGCTGATTGGAATCGGGTTTATCGCTTTAGGATTTATCCTGATGTCCGGCGGAGGTAGTGATGACCCTACAATTTTCAATCCAGAGATCTATAGCTGGCGCCGCATACGCTTGGCCCCTGCTCTTATTTTAATTGGCTTTGGGATCGAAGTCTACGCCATTTTAACCAACCCAACTACAGACCAATAAATGAACTTTTGGGAAGCCATCATCTTAGCCATCATTGAGGGCCTTACAGAATTTTTGCCTGTCTCTTCGACTGGGCACATGATCATTGCCTCTTCTTTTATGGGTATTGCCCATGAAGAATTCACCAAACTTTTTACCATTGCCATCCAATTAGGGACCATTCTGAGTGTGGTTGTATTGTATGTCAAGCGTTTTTTTCAATCCATCGACTTTTACGTCAAGCTGTTGGTCGCTTTTATCCCTGCAGTCGTGCTGGGTCTGCTCTTTAACGATCTTATTGATGAATTACTCGAAAGCCCAGTAACAGTGGCCGTTTCACTGATTATTGGCGGGATAATTCTGCTGCGGGTCGACCAATGGTTCGGCCAAGGCGAGGATACAGAGATCAGTTATAGCACTGCCCTGAAAATTGGTTTTTTTCAATGTCTGGCCATGATCCCTGGTGTATCCCGAAGCGGGGCCAGTATCGTTGGCGGTATGTCTCAAAAGATGTCCCGTACCGCCGCCGCTGAGTTCTCATTTTTTCTAGCGGTCCCAACCATGCTAGGCGCCACGGCCAAAAAATCTTTTGATTACTACCAAGCCGGCTTTGAATTGACCACAGAGCACATACAGCTTTTGGCTATAGGCAACATCATCGGGTTTTTTGTGGCTTTACTGGCCATCAAAACCTTTATTAACTTTTTGAGCAAGTCGGGCTTTAAGGTCTTTGGTTATTACCGTATCATCATTGGCGTATGCATCTTGTGGATTCATTTCTTTATCCACCCCTTGACCCTCATTTAATGGCCGAAAACCCCTTTAGTGAAGGCCGTGTCATTCTTATCGACAAGCCGCTTAACTGGACTTCTTTTCAGGTGGTCAATAAGGTGCGCTGGCTCATCCGAAAACACTATCAACTCAAAAAGATCAAAGTGGGACATGCCGGAACACTAGATCCTTTAGCCACAGGCCTCCTTATTTTGTGCACAGGTCCTAAGACCAAAATTATTGACACCTACCAGGCCCAACATAAGGTCTACACGGGAACCTTCCAGCTTGGGGCCACCACGCCAAGTTATGATCTAGAAACAGAAATCGATCAAACTTTTGACGTGAGTCATCTCACCCCATCAGACTTAACCTCTGTCAGTCATCAATTCATTGGCACCATAGAACAGGCCCCTCCTATTTTTTCTGCCATAAAAAAAGACGGCAAGCGACTCTACGAAATTGCCCGCAGTGGAGGAACCATCGAAATACCCAAACGCCCAGTGACCATTCAATCCTTTGAATTGACTCATCTACAACTCCCCGATGTCGGTTTTGAGATTGCCTGTAGCAAAGGGACTTATATCCGATCGATCGCTCATGATTTTGGCAAAGCTTTAGATAATGGGGCACACTTAACGGCTTTGCGCCGCACACAAATCGGTGATTTTCATGTCGATCAGGCACAAACCATCGAAGCCTTTGAACAAGAACTGTTTGCTCTACCCACATCATGAAACAGGTTACGCGATGCCATTGGTGTGGTGACGACCCGCTTTATGTCGCCTATCATGACCACCAGTGGGGTGTTCCTGTGCGTAACGACGCCTTACTTTTTGAATTTTTACTCTTGGAAACGTTTCAAGCGGGGCTCAGTTGGATTACCGTATTACGCAAGCGTGAAAATTTTAGACAAGCCTTTGACCAATTTGATCCCAACAAAATAGCCCATTACACAACAAATCAGGTTGATCAACTCATGCATGATGCCGGTATTATTCGGCACCGTAAAAAAATAGAATCGGCCATCATCAATGCGTCGTTATTTCTGAAAGTACAACAAGAATATGGCAGCTTTAGTGATTTTGTGTGGTCGTTTGTGGATCACCAACCTTTAGATCATGGGGTTGCGTCTATAGATCATTTACCCAGCAAAACAGAATTGAGCGACACCTTGAGCCTGGCTTTAAAAAAGATCGGATTTAAATTTGTGGGCTCCACCGTGGTTTACGCCTTCATGCAAGCCACTGGTATGGTCAATGACCACCTGGTCACTTGTTTTCGCTACAAAGAACTGAAGGAGGCCGCTACAGTTTAATGATCTGGCGATGCACCCGGCCAAAAGAGCCGTCAAAAGTCACCCATAACAGCCCTTGCCAAGATGGATTGAGTTGCAAAGAAAACTGCCCGTGGCCTTCTTCAATCACACCGCGGTATAAGGTTTGTCCTAACACATTAGTGATGGTCACCGAAACCGGCTCATGGATCTGACTCAGTCGGAATTGTACCTGTCCTGATGTTGGGTTTGGCACGGCACCAGAAATTTGAAGCTGGGCGTAATCAGGAACCGAAAGTGTTCCGACCTGGATGGTCCAAAACCCTTCTGGAGCGACAATCGGTCTTGCCAAGACTTTTCCAGAATTGGCCTGTGCCTGGATATAATATTCTACCTGTGTCACGCCAGAAGGCATCACTAAGTCTGCGGTCCAAAGGTCATCTCCCAGCGGGCTCATGGGCATTGATACAAATGCCCCTGCTCCAATTTCCCGATAAAAAGCTTGGGCACTCTGTATTCCAGAAATGTGTTTTATTGAGGCATCGATGCTCACTGTGGCATTTGAATCCGCCTGATCTACGGGTTGATGAACAATCCATAAGGGTTGATCAACACCAATGGTATGGGTAATGCAATGAATGGCTCCTAGCAAAGAGATCAGGTTTTCTCCACTATTATCAACGTCGATCCCAACAATATTGTACCCCGGTAACATCTCCTCCCATTGGGCAATGGCAGGAGCATCCACCTCCGGACGATAGGTTGGAATGATTACGGTCTTATTGATAAAGACCGCATTGGTAAAGGTTCTATAATAACCACCGGTATCAGGATAACTGCCAGAGGTACTGGGTGGTGCCGGTATGCGCTCAATCTTGTAAGGCGTCCCAAAGGGGGACTGAAAATTGGACAAAACATAATCGATATTGGCCTCGATTTGAGGGCCATCGGCCACACCTGGAGGATACTCACTTACCAACAGTGTTTCTTCATCAAGTAGCTTCATGTGCATGTCGATATGGTGGATGACATCATAAGGCAATATATCCATTTTGATATATTGATCAATCCCCATATAAGCGTTCATTATTTCATCGATTTGGCTCTCCGTTTTTGCACTCACACCATATGGGTTTCCTGCTTCATTTTCGTTGAGAATGAGACTTGAGGCAAAAGCATTGCCTAGTCCATCGGTCATAAAATTCCCTCCAGTATTGACCAAATCATTGGTTCCAGAATTGGTAATATAAATCGGCAAGTCCAGTAGTGAGGCATGTGCGGAAGGCATCGCATCATCATTAGGCCGTGGCCGATTATAAATCCAGTCCGTCAAGGCCAATTCGCCCACATCATTGCTATAAACGGTATTCCCGGCATAATCGCGAATCCATATGCTGTCCCAGTTTTCGTTCATAAAGGTGACATTGGTCAAATCCACACCATTAGCCGTCAAATAAGTCGCCACTGCGGATTGATTTTGTGTTGTGATGATCACCTGACACTCTTCGACTGCCGCCTGCACAATCTGACGCAAAATATTTGAAAAATTCGACTCCCAGGTAATGACCAAATAAGCTACTTCTTCCCATTCTGCCATGGTACGTACCGGCACTGTCGGAGGATCGGTGACCCTATTCTGACGAAAATTAACGTCCTGCAAGAGCATCAACTCTTGCGGGGTAGTATTATGGGGTATTGGTGACTGGGCCAAAACTGTGGTTGGAACCATGCCAAAAAGCAAAATAAGACTCGAAATAAAGCGGATCATGTATCAATATTTTCAGCAAGATACGTAATTAAGGACATTAATACCGGCTCGAATTAAGGCCATCAGATGAAGTTTGCCCCAATCAAAGAAGTGATTTAGCCAAGATAAAAAGCCGCAAAAAAGTTCAAAAAATAAAGGAATTTATTGTCCTAAACGACCCAAATATCTATTGCCCTTTTGTTTTGTATCGCTTTGGCATACCAACGGTATTTGATACAAGCCGACCTGGGCCTATACAAAGAGTCCCCCAGAGTATTTCAAAGACGGTGGTCTTAGTACAAAAACAAAAGGGCCCCAAAAAACACCACCGCACCAATGAGCATGATCCATAAGGTATAGGGCAATAGCTCGCGTGCTTTAAGTTTGGTAATGCCCAATAAGGGTAATGCCCAAAAAGGCTGTAGCATGTTGGTGAGTTGATCCCCATAGGCCATGGCCATGACCACCTTGGCCACGGGAACATTTAGTTTAATGGCTGCTTCCAAGATCACTGGGCCCTGAAGCGCCCACTGCCCACCGCCACTAGGGACAAAAATATTAACCAAAGCAGCACTTAAATAGGTCAACAAAGGCAGGGTCTTTGTCGTCGAAATAGAGACAAAGAAATCGGCCATTTGTACCACCAACCCACTGTCCTGCATGATCCCCATAATACCGAAATACAAAGGAAATTGGATTAAGATCCCCGAAGCACCGTCGATAGCTTCGCCTAATGCATGCAGAAAATTTGCGATTTTGCCGTGTAAGATAAAAGCCAACCCTAACATGAAAAAATTAAGCATATTTGGCGTCACGATACCTTGGCCCAAGAAAGGCGCATACTGCCCCACAAAAACCACCAAGATCATGACTCCAAAAAACCAGCCTACGTATTTGGTATGATCAAGCCGCTCTGCCCCAGAAAATTTTTGATCACCAGGTAATTGAGCGTCGTATAAACTTAATTTGGTTGGACCCACTTTGGCTGATCGGGACAAACGATATAAAACAAAGGGAATTAAGACCAACAAAAGCACAAAAACCATTAAGTTGGATCCGCTAAAAACCGTTTCGGTATAGGGCAATACGGAAGGCAATTGATCGGCCAACCCCGGGTCAACTAATGATTTTAAATGCCCTTGTTCGCCAACTTTCGCGGGTGCCGAGCCACTAATTCCACCATGCCAAACCATCATGCCGACATAGCCCGCAGCGCCAACCAATGGATAATTGATTAGAAATCCGCGACGCTGTGCTGCTTCGGCCACTTTCCGCGCCATGATGGCGCCAAAAATTAAACCCAGCCCCCAATTAAAAAAAGAAACCAATAAGGTGGTTATACTGACCAAAATAACGGCACTTTTGGTGTCGTGTACCCCGTTGGTCAAACGTCCGATGAGGGCATTCATCGGCGGGCTCAAGACCAAAATATGGCCCAACACCAAGATCAGCATCATTTGGTAGGCAAAGACCAACAAACCCTGATTCCAAATCCCATGCTCCCAATAAGACAAAATCTGCCAAAGGTGAATTCCCTGCTCTGGGGCCGGAGTCAAAACCAGTGCCAATAGGATGGTTAGCAAGGTTAATAAAAGCGCAATCACAAAGGGCGAAGGTAAAATTCGCCTGAACAAAGTCTCTATGTAGTGGGTTGCGCTCATGGGCAATGACAACATATGCTTAAGCAATATGTGCCGATTCAGCTAGCCTTCTTAAAAAGGCAGGTCGTCGTGCTGATCTTCGCTAAAATCAGAAATAGGCTCAAAAGCATCTTCTGGTGGCATAGGAGGCATTTGGCCAGAGGCCGCTTCGAGTGCCTCAATGCGCCACCCCTGAATTGAATTGAAATACTTGGTTTCGCCTTGTGGATTGACCCACTCGCGTCCGCGCAAATTAATGCTGACCTTAACGGATTGCCCTTCCTTAAAGACATTGAGTAAATCCGTTTTATCTTGAACAAATTCGACCATCAGGTGCTGTGGGTATTGCTCTTCTGTGGTAACCACTAGCTCACGTTTTCTGAATCCACTAGACCCAAAGGTTTGGGCATCACCAATCATTTTAATTTTTCCTTGAATATCCATTATATCTTAGTTTTCGTTTTTTAATAACACAGCCCATGCCTGTTCAACAAGGCCATCTTGCAAAAGACCCTTGGCCTTTTGATGTAACGCTAAATCACTGCTAGCGCGCTGCAATGCCTGCTCAGGCAGGACTTCTATATTGGCCAACTGGCCTAAATCATTTCCGGATAACACGGTGCTTTGCCTGATCACCTCAGGAAGCATATCGACACCTATTCCTAATGTTCTTAACGGTTTAGCCACTTCAAATAACCCCTCTTTTGCGCGTGTATACCAGTTGGCGCCCATACGGGCCACCAAATCAATTTTCCGTGGATCAATAGCGCCATTGGGGCCTAAAACATCTTCATTGATATGCATACGCAAGAGTTCTGCCATTATCAAATTTCCGGCACCACCCTCCTGACCCAAAGGGACCACTTGTATGACTTTGCATTCTAATTGTACCGGCGCTTCGGCTACTCTTGGAGGACCAACACATTCGGAAGCGATTGGCGTAAAACCTGCCTTTTCAAACTCACTAACGCCCTTGGGATAATCCGTCGAGGCCAAACTCATTTGCTGGACCATGTCGTAACTGACAACGTTAATAACCACTTCAGCAACTTGTTGCACATTTTCTAAGGTATGCTTGATGGTATTGTCTCTCACCCGCCTTGCTGGAGAAAAAACCAAAATTGGCGGGGAAGCACTAAAGACATTAAAGAAACTATAAGGCGCTAAGTTGACCCGTCCTTCGGCATCTATAGTGCTGGCAAAACAAATCGGCCTTGGGGCTATTGCTCCAAGGAGATAATCATGTAATTCAGCCGTTTGTATGGTATTTGGATCGATACTTAACATAGTTGTAAAGGTAGTCGAATTGGGCAAATCTTAAAAAACTACGAAGCAATAATATTAACATAATTGACTTATATTTAAACGATATTTCGTGGTTATGCCCTCTAGAACAGATTTTACACGCTGGCTTTTTGTCCTTATTTCATTGATCATCGTCTCCTTGATCGCATGGAATACCTTTGGCCTGTTTACACAACTCAAAGACAATGAGCGTCAAAAAATGACCATCTGGGCCGCAGCTTTCGAAGAATTTCAGCAAATCGATATCACCGATAAAGACTGGAACAGCGAGCTTGTTTTGAGTGTTTTACAAGGCAACACCACCACCCCAATGATATTGCATACCCATAAGGAAGACACCTACGATGTCAACAATTTAGATGCCTCCGCCATAGAAGAGCCCAAAGATCGGGTGGCGCTAATCAACCAATTTAGCTCGGAATACGTCCCTATCGAAATTCGTTACAATAACGAATTACTCCAAACCATCTACTATGGCAATTCACCTTCCATCACCAAAATAAAATACTACCCCATAGTCTTGTTAGTGATTTTATTCTTGTTCTTCATAGCGTTAGTGATCTTTTACACAACCTCCAAATCCTCGGAACAAAATAAACTCTGGGCGGGTATGGCTAAAGAAACGGCACATCAAATTGGCACCCCACTATCGTCATTAGTCGGCTGGGCCGAATTGCTCAAAAACGAGCCGGTAAATCAAGAATTCGTTACCGAAATTGTAAAGGACACCGATCGACTCAAGCGCATTACGGACCGTTTTTCAAAAATTGGATCGACCCCGGCATTGACTCCTCTGGATTTGGTCAACACCACAAAAGAGGCCTTCGAGTATCTTCAGAACCGTAGCTCCAAATTAATTGATTTTGACCTTACCCTGCCCCAAACACCCATAAAGGTGGCCCTCAACAAAGAGCTCTTTGGTTGGACCATTGAGAATTTAGTCAAAAACGGCATCGATGCCATGCGGGGTCAAGGGACCATCAGTGCCGTTGTTTTGGTCGAATCTAACAAAGCCTATTTGCGCATATCGGATACAGGGAAAGGCATCGCGCGAAAAGACTACAAACGTATTTTTTCCCCTGGCGTGACCACAAAAAGAAGAGGCTGGGGACTGGGCCTCTCTTTGGCCCGCCGCATCATCGAAGATTACCATAAAGGGAAAATCCGTGTCTTGAAAAGTGGAAAAAACCAAGGAACGACCATAGAACTTATATTGCCATTAGCTTCTTAAATGACCGAAGAGCAATTTACCATACACCAAGCGGGTATCAACAACCATTGCCCCAATTGCTTTGCGGCAAAAAGCTTAACATTTTCCTTTTTTCAAAACCAAAAAGAGAATTCCTGGTATATCAAAACCCAAGCCAAGGTGACCGATCAATTATTTTGTGCACAATGTCAAGAAACCATATATCCCAGCGCTTGGGACGATGGTATTGAGCGGGTTTTTCTCTATCATCAAAAACTCTTGATGCCAAATAAAGCGGGGTATCAGCTAAAGAAAAAAGCCCTTTGGGCCATCCTGATTGTAACCCTTGTGAGCATTGCGACGGGGGTTTGGGGTTGGCTTACATATGGTCCCCAATAGCCTGAGCCATTGCGGTCATTTGCGCTTCCGACTGTGTTACTTTTTTGCCAAAAGTAATGTCTGCCATTGTTTGAAGAGGAATCAAATGAACGTGCACATGAGGCACTTCTAAACCAATTACCGACATACCAACGCGTTTGCAGGGCACTGCTCGCTCAAGTGCTTTGGCCACAAGCCGGGCGAATTCCATCAAATCCAAATAATCTTTTTGGGCCAGGTCAAAAAGCTTGTCTGCTTCCTGTTTAGGGACGCAAAGCGTATGACCAGGCGCATTAGGATTCACATCCAAAAATGCAATGAAACGGTCGGTTTCTGCTACTTTGTAACAGGGTATCTCACCGGCAATAATTTTTGTAAAAATAGAGCTCATATTAGGTTCGGCTTATCTCCAATACCTCAAAATTTAAGACCCCATTAGGCACCTGAATGACTGCTATTTCGCCTACTTTTTTGCCCAAAAGACCTTGGCCAATAGGAGAGTCTACCGAGATTTTTCCGGTTTTTAAATCAGCCTCACTCTGTGCTACGAGCTTATAGGTCATTTCCATGCCGTTACCGGTGTTTTTGAGCTTCACCGTAGAATGTACCAGGACCTTCGAAGAATCAAATTGAGATTCATCTATCAGACGGGCGCCGGCGACAATTTCTTCGAGTTTAGCAATACGCATCTCAAGGAGACCTTGTGCTTCTTTTGCCGCATCGTATTCGGCATTTTCACTCAAATCACCTTTATCACGGGCTTCAGCAATCGCCTGTGAGGCTTTTGGCCGTTCGACATCTCTCAATTGATTGAGTTCACCGCGCAACTTCTTTAATCCTTCTTCGGTATAATAAGATACTTTACTCATAACGTGCTATTTAAATCCTTTATCATCATCCCGAGAATTTCACTGATTACTTAGGAATGAAAAAATCCCATACAAGACGGGATGTTTACCAAAGGTACAAAAAAAATGTTCTGATTTAAATGTTGTAAATTTGTTCAGATTCATTTTATATGGCCAAAGTCAGCGCGTTTTTAATCGTCCTCTTTTTATTTTCCGGATGCGGTACAGATGACACCAATGGGCTCAACTCCAACAATCCTTACTTGACCACACCCTTGATGAATTTGTCACTGAATTTGAATCTCCCACAATACAATGCTTTGAATTATCCAGGGAATTATTTGGTGCTCCCCAGTCAAGGTATTAAAGGCTTAGTGGTCTATAATGTCAACAATAGCTTGTATACGGCCTTTGACCTGACCGACCCAAACCATATCCCGAGTTCTTGCTCGATGATGAATTTGGAAGGGGTCATCGCTCAATGCCCCTGCAACGACAACAATAGTTATGACATCGTCACAGGGCAACACCAAAACAACCCGCAAACCTATCCTATGCTCGCCTACCGCATCAGCAGATCCGGCGACAACATCAACGTAACCAATTAGAAAGCTATAGTCAGACCGATCAAGCCATTGGCCAATGCCTGAGGATAGTAGCCCGTTCCTTCAATAGTTTGCACCACTCCCGGATTTGAATAATCGTCATCAAAAGTGTAGTAATATCCATTAGACACATAATCCGCCCCGAGAAAATTGTTCCACAAGACCTTTAACGACATGTTTTTACCGATCCATGGATTCTGCCAATCGTAAGAAAGCTGCAAATCGTTGATCAAATAAGCCTCCAAACGCGACGCTTCGCGCTCGGTATTACCCATATATTGATCGCCAACGTATTTGGCAAACCACCCCACGCGCCATCCAGATTTTGTTTGATAAGCCAATAGGCTACTCGCGATAGCGCTAGGTGCAAAAGAAATATCCGTGGGTCCTAAGGTTTGGAGTTCCCCATCAAATTCAGTCACATATTCTTTATTTTTATTCTCACTCATGGCCAAGGATAGTTGCCACTCCCATTGCTCATTTATAGCCCACAAAGCGTCTAACTCAAGACCGGTGCGATAGCTGTTTCCACTGGTTCCTCTAATGGGCGCCCCCACATCATCAATAGCACCAGTCAACACCAATTGATTTTTATAATTCATATAATAGGCCGTAGCGCTCATGGTGATGTTTTTGCGCTCATGACGCCACCCCAATTCGATATCATCGAGCCGTTCTGGCGCAAAGACCCCTTGTTCAAAATCACTGCGTCGGGGCTCTCTATGGGCACGGCCAAAAGAGGCATAAAGTGAATTGGCGGGATTCAACCTATAGGTTGCCCCAAACTTTGGATTGAAAAAAGAGTAGTTTTCGAAGACCGCCAAAGGACTCCCATCCGAAATATTTCCTGAGGTTCGGTAGCTGATCCATCGCTGCTGCAGGTCGGCATAAACATGCCACTTTTTGCTCAATTGCCAATTGGCTTTAGAAAAAATACTGCCTTCGTTTTTGTCTCCATTGCCAGAGTAATAACGCTGTCCAGGCTCACTATCACTTGCGTAACGGGCCCAAATAACTTCTCCAAAGTGATCGCCGCCATAATAACTATAAAAGGCGCCAGAGGTCCACTCTATCTCCTTATCGGCATAAGTCACATGCCCATTAGCAGCATAAAAATTATTGTTCAACCAACGGCGACGCACCAAATCAGTCGCCGTGATGGTTTGCCCATCGAGTACCACGGGGCTTAAACCATAAAGTGATAATTCAGCGTCTCCACTAAAAAGGACATTTTCACTGTACCATTGGTCCACATATTCCTGATAATATCCACGGCCATGGGTATAATTCATCGAGAGTTGTGACGTCCATCCACCTTGTAGGTCTTGACTCCATAGTAACTGAACATGGTCTTGGTTATAGCGGTCAATTTGCGTGTCATAAAACCCCTCGAAATTCCCCTGGTCATCAAACTGAATCCCTGCAGGGTTGTAGCTGCGATCCCCTTCTAGAGTGGCCTGATCCACGCCGTACCAAGATTGATAGGTTTCCTCCTGACCACCAAATGCCAAAATTTTGAGCTTAGTCTTGTCGCTTTGGTAACCCGCTTCTAAATAATATGCCGCCAAGTCACTTGACGCGCGGTCGATGTAGCCATCAGAATTGATCTTGGACACCCTACCAGAAAGACTCAAGCCATCGGTCAAAGCCCCTGTACTGAATTTCAAGGTGTGTTTTTGTGTGTTGAATGACCCCATAGTACTGCTCATGGAAACGCCTGCTTCCTTTACCTTTTGGCCTGTCCATAAATTAAGACTTGCCCCAAAAGAACCGGGTCCATAGGTAGAGCTTCCTACCCCTCTTTGCAATTGAACGCGGTCTACAGAGCTCGCTAAGTCTGGCAGGTTTACCCAATAAACGCCTTGACTCTCGGCGTCGTTGTATGGGATTCCGTTGATGCTCACATTGACCCGAGTCGCATCACTACCACGAACACGCAACCCCGTATAGCCTATGCCCGAGCCAGCATCACTGGTGGTGACCACCCCTGGTAATGCGCGTAATAAATAAGGAAAGTCTTGCCCCAAATTGATAGGAGCTAAATCTTCTGCGGTAAGGTTCGACTGCGTAATGGGGTCATCTGCCTTGGCGCGAGAGGCATTCAAAATTACCGCATCTAAGGTCTGGACCTGTGCAGTATCAAGCACGATAGTTGATGGCAAATCTTGTGCCCTTGCCATGAACCCAAAGTTTAGGGCCATAACGCATAGAAATAATTGTTTCATTCGTAAAATATTTACGAATAAAAGGGGTCATTATTCAATAGTTGATCTAATTATTTTTTGCTGATCTAACAGCGCTTTGCATCGCACCTTTTGGTGAAACTTAGTGTCCCTAAACAGCATTACCTGTTCTAGGTTCTATGGGTATGATCTCAGCCGTTTTTCGCAGCACCCCTTTGAGATATAGGCCAAAATTAATTCTTTTCGGCCAAACGATCGAGGTGTTTCCTAAAATAATTTTGTCAGTAAAAAGAGTCGAGACCCTCTATCCATACGACAGGGTAAGTCCACATTGGAAAGGGCTAAGCCAGCGGTCGATGGGGTTTTTGCAGTAAGTCATTGACCGTTTTGACCGGATTAAATGTAGACAAGGGAACCGCAACAAAAACCGTGTGCCAATTTGCCATTGCCCCATTCCAAAGTCCCGGTAGTTCAAGTGCTTTGAGCGGTTTGCCTCGGTATGATTTTTCGCTAATGAAGCCCATTTGCGGATCACGATAGGCCATCAGGTCAAATTTATCTCCGTTGAAGTCACGAAGGCCACACACCAAATCGACCGGATTGAAATGGGTGGCCTGCTTCAGAATGTCCCTTTGACGTGAGGATCCAGCATCAAATTGCGAGGCCTCCAAAATTTGCAATGTGGTTTTGTCTTGGTCATGACGCACCCAAAATGGTCCTCCGCCCGGAGCGCCTGTATTGGCCACAACACCGCATACCCGGATAGGGCGATTCAAGAGATCTGTTAACTCTTTTGGCCCATTTGGCAAATTTTTAATGCCAAAGGTATTCCACAAAAAACCGTGAATCGCGTTGAGATCGACAGACTTCGGGGTCTTCTGGAGACCCCTTAAATAGTTAAATACAGTGTCTTGTATCTGCAGTAAATGACCTGCCAACACTTTCTTATAAAACGCCATTTCGGGGACCAAATCTTGGGCGATGACGTTATCGATGTTCTTGATGAAAACGACATCTGCATCGATGTCATTCAAGTTCTCTATCAACGCTCCATGTCCCGATGGGCGAAAAAGCAGATGCCCTTCGTCGTCTCGAAAGGGGCGGTTTTCGCGTGTGACCGCCAAGGTTTGTGTCTTGGTCTTTTGAAAAGAATAGCTGATCTGTGTATTACTTTTGTTCGCCCGTTTGAGGCGCGTCTTGATCCGATCAAATTCGGTCTTAAACAACGTCAAATGATGTTCTGAAAATGTAAAATGCACCTGCAGATCCTGTCCTGTAGCCGCATAATAGGCTGCTTCATAGAGCTGTTCCTCAAAGGCGGTTGTGGCGTATTTCTTGTATTTGTGAAAAGGAATAAGCCCTTTGGGTAACGCACCATAATTGAGGCCATTGTCCAAGAGTAATACTTCGACCATACAATAAAACCGGTGTCCTTTGGACCAGGTTTTAAAATCTGGGAACACCCCACGGATATGGCTTCTAATAGCATTAGTAAAAGGAAAATCAGCCAGTCCTTTGAAAAAAATTTGAACATCTTGATGGTCGGGATGGCTGAAGTAGTCTTTTAGGGTCGTTTGATCTGGATCATAATCCGTCAAGAAATCAAACAAAAATTGAAACATCCTGGAGGCTGCTCCTGATGCCGGCACAAACTTGACGCACTCGAGGCCAAGAATTTTTTGATCAAAATAGGATGCCAATAGGTTTTGCTGCTCTTGATCGAATCCCTGTATGCCATCTCCTAAGGTTGCTGCACGTAGGATATTGAGCGCAGGATAGCCCTCCTCTATGGTTATCATGTCCTGCAATACTTGCTCGGGGGTCTTGCCTAATTTTTCAATTTGGTCGCGATCTTGTGAAGAGAACATCTTTATTGAGGCCAATGGGTGTCGATATAATTAGTTGCTGCGGCAAATCGGGCCTTTTCATCTCCACGAAGCACCATATAAGTTAAGTCGCGGATCTTTAGGGCTTGCTCAAAGATATGAAATAAGGCTTCGCGTTCCAAAGGCCGATCGCGCAAATCGTCCGCAACCCAAGGCACATCTGGCGCCGTCAGAAAATAGAACGTACCAGAGTCTTGTTGGCACAAAGACTTGAGCGTTGTAGGCCATTTTGCTTCATAATAATAGTCAAAATAGACAGCCAACTGCAAGATGTCGGTGTCACAAAAGACAAATTGGTTGGCCTGATCCAAAGCGTCCCGTTCTTGGGTCAATTGACCCATAATAAGTGGCTCGATATCAGATTCCGTAACCGCCTTGGATTGACGATCCCATTTGTCTTGGGAATAGGTCCTTAAGAATTCAGGAACCATAGGCGCCTGGTAATGTGATGCCAGGGCAACAGCCAAAGTTGATTTACCCGTACACTCAGGGCCAAACAATACAATTTTAGTAGGCATCAGCGTTATATTGTTTGGTCCATGAACGATACCCTTGAATGGCCAATACAGTGAAAATCAAATATTGAAGCGATAACATCCCCAAGCCGCGGTAGGCGTATAAAGGCACTGTAATGATGTTGGCAATGATCCAAAGCGTCCAATTCTCTACCTTTTTCTGGGCCATATACCACATTGCAGTAAAGAAAATTCCCGAAGTTACGACGTCGATATAATTGACCCATTCCATATTTTGATCAAATCCGCGGTAGACCAGATAGGTCACCAACATAGTCAACAGACACATCACTAGGCCAATCCAGCGCTCTTTGGTATTTGTTTTGGTGATGGGTAACGGCACCGAATCGTTTGATTTTCGTGACCAATTCCACCAGCCGTAGAGGCTCATTAGACTGTAATAGGCATTCATCATCATGTCCCCAAAATACCCAGCGACATAAAGCAGGTATACGGTAATAATCGTAGCGACAAGTCCCGTTGGATAAACTGCAATATGTGCTTTTTTGGCGTACCATACACTGACCACCCCAAACACAAAAGCGACAGCTTCCAAGGCAATGAATTGGTTAGGCACCTGTTGGTAAGCCCCCAGAAAAAATGAAAAAAATGCCTCTATGGTTTCCATTGATGCCATTAATGATTTAAGCTGTATTTTTTGTTTGCCTCGAAAGCCTTATCTCTCAGGCGAAGATAACATTTTCAATAAAAACAAGCGGCTCTCTAGGGCCGCATCATGTCTTCAAAAACAGTCCCCATGACCACCATATCTGCTCCGGCGGCATAGGCCTGCTGTGCTTGCGCGTCAGAGCGCATGCCGCCACCAACAATAAGGGGGATGTTTACGGCGTCTTTGACCGATTGAATCACATTGCTAGGAACGGGCTTCAAAGCCCCACTTCCGGCTTCCAGATAGATGCATTGGGCGCCCATGAACATGCCGGCCAGTGCCCGATCGACAATAGCTGACACGGGAGTTGTTGGCATGGGTTGCGTCTGGCTCACGCGTGCCACCGCTGATTGATGACCACCATCCAAGAGCAAATAAGCCGTCGAAATGACTTCCAATCCGCTTTTCTGGACAAAAGGAGCGGCTTTGGCTTGCTGGCCAATTAAATACTCAGGATTATTGCCTGAGAGCAGCGATAAGAATAATAGAGCATCAGCCTCGGGGGTCACTTGGGTATAGTCCCCCGGAAATAACCATACCGGTTTATCTGTTCCCTGCTTAACGGCCATGACTAAATCCTGGGTCACATCCGCGGGTACTGTACTCCCGCCAACAAAAATATGAGTCGTCTGATGCGGCAAGCGCTCGAGTATCCGAAGGACCATATCAGGCAGGGTCTTTTCAGGATCCAACAAAACTGCCAAGCATTTTTTGTGTTGACTGAATTGTGCCCGCCAGGCGGAATATTGTGGGCCTGAGGTCATGACTGATGCACTTCTCTAGTATAACCGCAGGTATAGCCTTCAAAGTCATCGAACCTCAGTTCAAAATGACGGGTTATTCCTTGATGCGCTACGCGTCCCAATGCGTGCTCTTTTGACTCCGAAAACGCCGCTACGACCATTTGATTGAGAAAACTCAATCCTGGTTCACTAACCAGCTTGTACATGCTTTCTTTGGCGGTCCAAATTTTGGTCAGGTGCGCTACATCATGTTCTTTGTCTGGTCCGATTTGGTGCTCGCCCTCGAGGGCAAATTTATGGGCGATTCTTTGAATTTTAGTGCGCTGTGCCTCAATGTCGATCCCCACTGGAAAGCCGCTCAAAATGATGCCGGAAAAACCATGGGCATGGGTGATCGAGATGAAACGACCATCCTGGAGATGCGGCTTGCCCAAATCGTCATAATACAAATCGCTATCGGCATAGCCGGCAGCCTTCATGGCCCAACGAATACTCAAAAATCCACACTGATGCACCATGCTTTTCATGTTGGCCAAGCGACCCTCACTATAAGGCGAAAGGGTCATTGTGTTTTTTAAGATATCCAGCGATTCCTCGATCTTCCAAATATAAATTTGGGTGTCGGGCCAGGGCGTTATAGTTTTAAAAAGAGGCATTTAAATTGAAAGATGTTCCGTATTTTTGTCGGCAATTAGAACCTTTGCATCACCTTCAAATATAGTAATATGTCTACGAAAACGACGACTTACACACCGTATAAAGTAAAAGATCTTTCCTTGGCTTCCTGGGGACGAAAAGAAATAGAATTGGCCGAAGCAGAAATGCCTGGTCTTATGGCCCTGCGCGCCGAATATAAGGACATCCAGCCTCTTGCTGGAGCACGTATTGCAGGTTGTTTGCATATGACCATTCAAACGGCTGTACTGATTGAAACACTTCAGGCGTTAGGTGCCGAAGTGACTTGGAGCTCGTGCAATATCTTTTCTACTCAAGACCAAGCCGCAGCGGCTATTGCTGATACCGGGACGGCTGTTTATGCTTGGAAGGGCCTTAACGAAGAAGAATTTGACTGGTGTATCGAACAAACCTTGTTTTTTGGTCCAGACCGTCAGCCCTTGAATATGATCTTGGACGATGGTGGCGACTTGACCAATATGGTGTTGGATCGTTACCCAGAACTCGTAAGCGGGATCAAAGGATTGAGTGAAGAAACCACCACTGGCGTACACCGCCTATATGAACGTATGGAAAAAGGCACCTTGCCTATGCCGGCGATTAATGTCAATGACAGTGTGACCAAATCTAAATTCGACAACAAGTACGGCTGTAAAGAAAGCGCCGTTGACGCCGTGCGCCGTGCCACCGACATTATGTTGGCGGGTAAACGCGTCGTGGTCTGTGGTTATGGAGATGTCGGAAAAGGAACGGCTGCATCATTTAAAGGGGCCGGTTCTATCGTCACCGTGACAGAAATCGATCCTATATGTGCCCTGCAAGCCGCTATGGACGGTTTTGAAGTAAAACGTTTAGAGACCATCTTACCACAAGCCGATATTGTTGTGACCGCAACAGGCAACAAGGATATCGTCAGAGGGGCTCATTTCGAAATGATGAAAGACAAAACCATCGTTTGTAATATTGGGCATTTTGACAATGAAATTGATGTCGCTTGGCTCAACACCAATAGCGATGGGTCCAAAGTTGAGATCAAACCTCAAGTGGACAAGTACACCATAAACGGTAAAGACATTATCTTGCTGGCTGAAGGCCGCTTGGTTAACTTGGGTTGTGCAACAGGCCACCCGAGTTTTGTGATGAGTAACTCGTTTACCAACCAAACGCTAGCCCAAATCGAATTATGGTTGCACAGCGCCAAATACCAAAATGAAGTTTATATGTTGCCGAAGCATTTGGATGAGAAAGTCGCTCATCTCCACCTGGCCAAAATCGGCGTTGAGTTGACCCAGCTCAACAAAGAACAAGCAGCCTATATTGGCGTAACGACCGACGGCCCGTTCAAGCCTGAGTACTACCGTTACTAATTAGCCGCTTATCTCATGTAAATGCCCTCTGTGAACAGAGGGCATTTTTTTTTATAACATTACCGCCCGGCGGAGACATTGACCCATGCACAAAAAAAAACCTCATCTAACGATGAGGTTTTTTTTAAATCATAATATTTAGAGATTAGGCGTCGCCTAAAGGCACGATGGAAACAAATGATTTCCCCCCTCTTTTCTTTTGAAATTTTACGGTACCATCTACACGTGCATGCAACGTGTGATCTTTACCTAAGTACACGTTGTCACCTGGGTGATGTTGTGTGCCGCGTTGTCTTACGATGATATTTCCTGCGATAGCCGCTTGACCACCAAAAATCTTCACGCCTAGACGTTTCGATTCTGATTCACGACCGTTTTTTGAACTACCAACTCCTTTTTTGTGAGCCATTTTCTTTCGGTTTTAAGTGGTTATACGTTTTCGATTGCAGTGATTAAATCACCTTTTTTCATCGCTGAGATTCCTGAGATCCCTTTGGCTTTTGCCACTTCTTTGAGTTGGGCTACAGTCATCGATGAATAATCTTCTGTTGCTTTGTCTGCTGCCTTAGGGGCTTCAGCTTTGGCTACCTTTTGCACAGCTGCTTCTGCCTTTGGCGCTGCTGCTTTAGCTGGAGCGGCCTTCTTGGCGCCACTGGCTAAAATATTTTCAATAAGAATTTCAGTAAGGTACTGACGGTGTCCGTTTTTCTTACGGTAACCTTTTCTTCTTTTTTTCTTGAAAACGATCACCTTATTTCCTTTTAGGTGTCTTAAGACTTGAGCTCCTACTTGAGCTCCGTCTATAGCCGGGGCGCCTAAGATTATATTATCCCCGTCACCAACAAGAAGTACACGATCAAAAGAAACTTTAGATCCTTCATCTTCTGGTAAACGGTGGACAAAAACCTTTTGGTCTTTTGCAACTTTGAATTGCTGCCCTGCTATCTCTACAATTGCGTACATAGCGTATTATTTTGTTTATTATTTTAATTTAATTCTTGAACCTGAGCATGTGCCATTGACATCAAGTCGGATTTACAAGGGTGCAAATATAATTTTAATATTTAAAAGGAACAAAGAGTTTGCAAAATATCTAAACCGACTCAAAGACAAGACGCTCAGACCCCTGCGAGAGAGCGGATCAAACTTCGGGGGTTTTCTTAGCGCGCTGATTCGCCAAATAAACCCCAACAAAGACCACGACCGCAGAAAGACCCTGAATGAGACCAAAGCGCTCGCCATCTGCAAAGCCCCAAATGACCGCGACCAAAGGCATGGTGTAGGTCACCGAAGAAGCGAATACAGGACTCGATATTTCGATCAATTTGTTGAACAAAATACTGGCCAGTGCGGTCCCAAATAAAGCCAAAATAGCGATATAACCTACTGAGATTTGCATGGGTAACGAAGACCCTACTTGTTCAAAAAAATCAGTCCACCACAAAATCACCAAAGAGGGCACAAACAAACAGACGAAATTTCCTGTGGCAATGGCCAATGCGGGCAGGCCCTTTAAGTGGTGCTTGATGATATTGACATTAAGCGCGTAACCCATCGAGGCGATCAACACCAAAATACCAAAGGCGTGATTTTGGTCTGGGTTGATGTGTGACCCTGCCAGTATCAACATGATGGAGCCTATCAGACCAATAAAAACCCCCAGCAATTGTCGCTTGGAAACATAGACGCCAAAAAGCAACATGCCAATTATGGCCGTAGCCAGCGGGGTCAAACCATTAAGAATAGATGCCACAGCGCTATCGATATGCCGCTGTGCAAAAGCAAACAAGAAACTGGGAAAAAACGTCCCGGCCATAGCTGATATGGCGATCCATCGCCAATGGTGTTTTTGAATTTTCTTTAGAGACGGGAACCCAATAGAAAATAAAATCAATGAGGTTAGCACCAAGCGCAAAGCGCCTAACTGCATCTGAGAAAGCCCGACTAGGCCTTTTTTTATCAAAATATACGAGGTGCCCCATATCAGAGACAAAACCATCAAATAAAGCCATTTTTTATTCATAAGGTGGCGCGCTTTAGGGCGTCCAAATGACGGTTTCCATCAAGGTTTTTATATCCTCACGGATATAATCAATAGCAGGATATAACGAGTCAAAGTTCGGTTTTGTTTTGAAATAGAGTGCTCCAGCCACGAAATGCCGCGTGCTATCGGTTACATAAAATTGGGCCTGTGTGGCAGCCTCGCCGTTGATGGCATAATACATCCCATATACTTTTCTGACGGGATCCACTAAGGCTTGCTCAATGATATCACTGGCCCGCACTGTATGATCGTAGGTGCGTTTCTGAGCATCAGAGATCAACTGATTTAAATTTTCGGTAACGGGCAAATAGGTTAGGTATAGGGCCGCCTTCATTTGGGGGTAATCTAAGGTCATATTACAGCCATTTTTAATGCTTAATTGTGCCCAATCGTTTTTGTAAAAAGTAAAAGCGCAATCTGACCCAACGGGCGCATAATTTGGCAATGGATAGTCCAACCGCAAAAGAGCTGCTGGCTTAACCACCACTGGCTCTTGGCACGAACCAATAACCAGCAAAGGCACAATCACCAATATCCACCTAAACTTCATCGAGTATGCTTACTTTTATTTGCTTGATCCTTTTATGTTCAAAGGATTCTACAATGAACTGGTAGGGACCAAAACTCAAGGGCTCGTCTTTTTTTGGAAAACCACGCGCAATTTCTAATATAAATCCCGCTAAGGTTTCGGCCTCGCCCTTGGCCTCTTCAAATAATTTAGGGTCCTCTAAAAGGATCACCCGATAAAAATCTTTTAAAGCCGTCTTGCCATCAAATACAAAATTCTGATCATCAAGTTTCGAGAATACCAGGTCTTCGTCGTCAAACTCATCAGTTATTTCACCCACTATTTCTTCAATGATATCTTCTAAGGTGATCAAGCCACTGGTGCCGCCATATTCATCGACCACAATGGCCAAGTGCATTTTCATTTCCTTAAACTCATTGAGCAAATCGTCGAGTTTTTTGTTTTCCGGAACAAAATAAGGATCCCGCAAAAGGGGAACCCAATCAAAGGTTTTTCGGTCAAAATAAGGCAATAGATCCTTAACGTATAGAATACCAACAATGTCGTCCATCGACTCTTTGTACACTGGGATTCGAGAATAACCATGCGCTAAGATCAGGGGCATGATTTCTTTATAATTCAGCGCAACATCCAAGGCAAACACATCGAGCCTTGGTCGCATTACGTTTTTGGTGTCAGTCGCTCCAAAGGTCACAATGCCCTGCAATAGCTTTTGCTCGTCATGTGAGGTGTCGTCGGATCTGGTCAATTCCAGGGCCTGCGATAATTGGTCAACACTAATACCCGGTTTTTGGGTTGAAAACTGCTGTTCCAAAAAGACTGTAATGTTGCGCATGGGCAAGCTTATGGGCGCAAATATTGAAAATAGAATCCGAATCGGAATGGCCATAAATTCCGAGAAACGCACCTTATTTCTGCTGGCGTATATTTTCGGTAAAATCTCGCCAAATAAAAGGATCATAAACGTCACAACGACAACCTTTAGTGCAAACAAGAGGGCTGAATTCGTTATGCCCGAAAACAACCAAGAACCCATCATGTCAAAGAGTAAGACAATGGCAATATTGATCAAGTTGTTCGCAATCAAAATCGTCGCCAATAACCGCTTGGGCGTATCGAGAAGCTCGGCAACCAATGTCATTTTTTTTGAGGGTTGGGCGCCATCGCTTGGGGTCAAGTCATGGCTCGAAAGGGAAAAAAAAGCAATTTCTGCTCCAGATATGAGGGCAGAAAATAGAAGTAATACAAGAATGCCTATCACACTCCAAATCTCTGGCAATGCTGTGATCAACAATAAATGACTGGGGGGTTCTAGGTCCAAAATGGTTTGAATTTAATTAAAAAGGCAAGTCATCTTCATGATCGTCGTGTTTGACTTGCGGGGCCACAGGAGCGCTTTGAGAAGCTGCTGCACTTGAGCCTCCTCCACTTGGGGGCGCTTGTCCTACACCATCAGCTTTTGGTGTTAAGAAGGTAAAGTCCGTGCACTGAATTTCGGTACTGTAGCGGTCATTGCCTTGATCGTCGGCCCATTTTCTGGTTTTGATACGGCCTTCAACATAGACCTTATCGCCCTTGTTTAGGTATTTTTCGCAGATTTCCGCGCCCTTATTACGCACCACTACTGTATGCCATTCTGTGTTTGATACCTTTTCTCCGGTAGTGCGGTTGGTATAGGTTTCGTTAGTGGCCAAAGGGAATCGTCCAATACAACCTCCGCCTTCGAAATAGGTAATTTTTACGGCGTCTCCGGTATGTCCGATCAACATGACTTTATTTATTGTACCACTCATGATTCCTGTTTTTTACAAAATTAGATGTTGTGATTAAATATAACTAATTTTTAGAAGCGAAATGGCGCAAATTCTGAAATAAAACGCTCAATAACAACTGGTACCGGCAGCTCTTGTAATTGTCTGGGGCTGAGCAAATCTTGTTGCAAAGACACACCCTCCAAGATCCAAAAGCTGACCAAAAGTTTCTTGTGCGTGAGCCGATGGACATAAGGTTCTGGATTATGCCGTCGCATGGCGCTCCAGCCCCAATCACTGGTGAGTGCCATAAAGTCTTCATGGCCCAGCAATGCCTCCTGGGTCAAAAATTGTGATGTATCGATTAAGGGAAATTGATAAAGTTGCTGCCATATACCTTTCTGCGAACGCAGCCTCATGGTCGTTGCTCCAGATGCGGTGAGCGGAACGATAAAATTAAAGTGATGTTCCTTGACCTTGACCGTTTTGTGTTTTACTGGTAATTCAGCAACAAGTCCCTGAGCCTTTGCTTGGCAACAATCTGCCAAGGGACAACTGTCACAGCTGGGCTGTTTGGGTTTGCACTGCAAAGCACCAAACTCCATAATGGCCTGGTTATGATCTCCTGGAGCTCTGGGATCCAATAATGCTTGAGCTAATGCTTTGAAAAGCTTGACCCCTTTCGGGGAATTAACGGGTTCATCTATCCCCATCACGCGACTCAATACCCGATATACATTTCCGTCGACCACTGCTGTGGGCAGGTCATAACATATCGAAGCAATGGCGCTGGCCGTATAATCCCCAATTCCTTGGAGTGCCAAGAGACCTTTATATGTATCCGGGAAAACACCTTGATGCTCCAGAGCAACTGTCTTGGCGGTCGCATGTAAGTTTCGTGCTCGAGAATAATAGCCCAGGCCTTGCCAAAGCTTTAGTACTTCTTCCTCACTGGCCTCAGCCAAAGTCCAAACATCAGGGTATTTACTAACAAATGCATTATAATACGGTGTGCCTTGAGCGACCTGAGTTTGCTGTAGAATGATTTCGGAGAGCCAAATAAAATAGGGGTCCTTGTGTCCGCGCCAAGGCATGGATCTTTTGTTTTTTAAATACCAATATATCAGTCGCTTAGATATTTCAGTAGACGGCTCAATCATAAGGCAAAAATAGGGTTTATGTATTTATATTTTAATACTTTACGATTTGATTATTTGATTTTAAAATCCTTATATTTGTCGCCTTGAAAATGGAACCTGAACTAGAGTAAATAATTCATATTTAAAACAAGTTAGAATGACCAAAGCAGATATCGTATCTCAAATTTCTGAAAAATTAGGAATTGAAAAAGGTGACGTACAAGCGATTGTAGAATCGCTTATGGATGAAGTGAAGCATTCTTTGGAATCTGGTGAAAACGTATATTTAAGAGGTTTTGGCAGCTTTATCATCAAGACAAGAGCTGAAAAGACAGGAAGAAATATCTCCAAAAACACAACTATTAAAATACCGGCCCATAACATTCCTGCATTCAAACCTGCTAAAGTGTTTGTTGAAGGGGTTAAAGCCAACGTGAAAGTTAAATAAAGTATCAACTCGCTCGGTTCATTCTGAGCATCTTAAATATTATGCCGTATGCCAAGTGGTAAGAAAAGAAAAAGACATAAGGTGGCCACGCACAAACGCAAAAAGCGTAGACGCGCCAACCGCCACAAGAAAAAGAAGTAGTCTAGAACTACCTTTTTCTGCGTAATTACCCCCAAAGTTCTTTGAAATCGAAATGAGACAGCATCGTGCTGGCTTATTTCTGCAGGTTATGTCAATTCCAATGTCATGTTGGTTTTGATCCTGTGTCAAATTTTGTTTAATCCATCCCTATCCGTTTTTAGCGGACGGGATAAAAATCGATAACACGTGAACTCAGAATTAATAATTAGATCCAGTTCACAACAAGTTGATTTTGCCCTTTTAAAAGATGGAAGACTAACCGAATTGCACAAAGAAGAAGAGAACAATAAATTTTCTGTTGGTGATGTGTTTATCGCCAAAATTAGAAAAACTGTTCCTGGTCTAAATGCCGCATTTGTCAATGTTGGCTATGAAAAAGATGCGTTTTTGCATTATCATGATTTAGGCCCGAAAATACTTTCTTCGATGGCGTTCGTAAAACGTGTAAGCACAGGTAAATTAAGAGATTTCTCTTTAAAAGAATTCCCATTAGAAAAAGAGATTGATAAGAATGGCACCATTAATGGCGCCTTAAAAACGAATCAATCAATTCTGGTACAAATTGTAAAAGAACCCATTTCCACTAAAGGCCCGAGAATTAGTTCGGAACTTTCTTTAGCCGGCCGATACATCGTTTTAGTGCCTTTTTCAGACCGCATTTCTATTTCACAAAAAATAGAATCTAACGAAGAAAAAGAAAGACTCAAACGACTTATATTAAGTATCAAGCCAAAAGGATTTGGTGTCATTATACGGACAGTAGCAGAAGGCAAAAAAGTAGCAGAACTGGATCAAGATTTAGAAAATCTTATGGATCGCTGGATAGCGATGTGTAAGAAGCTACATGGGGCGCACCACCCGAGCAAGGTGTTAAGTGAATTAAATAAAGGTGCCTCAATCATTAGAGACATGTTTAACGATTCGTTTTCGGCAATACATATCGACGACGAAACACTTTACTTACAAATAAAAGATTATGTGCAAGCAATTGCACCTAAGCAAGAGAACATTGTCAAGTTCTATGACGGCAAAATACCGATATATGAAAAGTACGGTATTGAGCGCCAGATTAAAACTTCGTTTGGCAAAACAGTTTCTGCAGCAAAAGGATCTTATTTAGTAATTGAGCACACAGAAGCCCTGCACGTTATAGACGTGAATAGTGGTAACCGAAGCAACAAATCAAATACACAAGAAGATACGGCCTTAGAAGTCAATTTACTCGCAGCGAGTGAAGTGGCCAGGCAATTGCGCTTAAGAGATATGGGCGGCATCATTGTCGTCGATTTCATCGATATGGCAAAAGCAGAGCATCGCAAAGAATTATACAATCATCTTAGAGATGAAATGAGCGGTGACAAAGCCAAACACAAAATTCTCCCTCCCAGCAAGTTTGGGCTGATTCAAATCACCAGACAACGCGTTAGACCCGAAGTCAATATCAAGACTCGAGAAGAAAATCCTAACAGCCACGTTGTCGGCGAGGAAATAGAAGCCCCAATAGTTGTGGTACAGAAAATTAGTGAAGAGCTCAAAAAGCTCATTAAGAAAGACTATAAACGGATAACCTTAAACACACATCCCTTCATAGCAGCCTTTTTAACCAAAGGCTTTCCATCAGTGCGAACCAATTGGTTCATGGAGCACAAACAATGGATAAGAATTCAACCAAGAGATGCTTACACGTACCTCGAGTATCATTTCCAAGATCAAAATGGAAAAGATTTATAGAGTAAAAAACCCCTCCTAACGAGGGGTTTTTTTTTGCCCAAACCTCACTTTTTGTCCGTCACTAAAGCCTTATATTTGACCTTATGAATCATGGTCACACCACTTATAGCGTCGAAGAAGCACGGAAAAAGCTAGAGCACTACTGTGCTTATCAAGACAGGTCTCACCGCCAAGTTTCAGAAAAATTAACGGCCATGCGCATGATTCCTGAAGCCCAGCAACGCATCATTACCCATCTGATACAACACAATTTCCTGAATGAATCACGCTTTGCTCAGTCTTTTGCCCGCGGGAAGTTCCGCATCAAAAAATGGGGGAAGTTGCGGATCACCATAGAACTCAAACGCCATGACATCGGGCGTTACAACATTGACCTTGCGCTCAAAGAAATCCCCGAGACAGACTACCGCGACACCTTCGACGAGCTCGTTGTCAAACGCTTACAACAGCTGAGCCATGAACCGGATGGCTTTAAGAAAAAAAGAAAATTAGTGGACTATCTCTTGTACCGCGGGTGGGAATCCACCTGGGTTTATCAAGCCGCAGCAGACTTGGATTGAATCTTTGCCAGATGCCGGTGTGTGCGTTCTATGGCTTGCTGGTTTTTGTAGTCAATCCATTTTTGCCCGCGTAAGCGACGCATCATTTGGTCAAAATAACGCATCACGAGCACGTTATATAGGGCCTTGGCCAAATGCCTTGGCTTTCTTGCTATAGACCGCAAACTCATCGAAAAGCCTGGGGTAATGTACTTCATATAATGCCAATAGCCTTCGGGCATATACAGCATCTGTCCATGTTCTAAAGTTCCCTTAAATCCAGTCACATAATGGAGAGCCGGCCATTTCTCTTCATCCGGATTTGACCAGTTTATATCCTCCCGAACAATAAGCGAATGGGCAATTTTATAAAGAAATTTGTTTTGTTTTTGGTCAAATAGAACGACCTCTTTCTTGCCTTGAAAATGAAAATGAAAGATATTAGCCAGATCGATGTCGTAATGCATAAAGGTGTGGCTATCGCGCCCTCCAAAAAAAAGCATAGGCAAGCCCTTCATGATGGGTAGCCCAAGATTAAAGGGGCGGTAATCCGCTTGCAGCGCGGGCACCTCCTTGAGTAAATTCCAAAGAAAAATCCTGAATTTGGTCGGCGCCTGTTGCAATAAGTCGATATAAGCATCCATACGCATGGTCGCATGAGGCTGGTTAAAACCGTCTTTATGATCCACCGGACGGTCATCATATAGCGGCACTTGCTTGTCTGCTGCAATGGCTTTGATATAATCAAAATTCCATTTGGTAAACGCGGGCCAATCGGCAATAGCCTCCTCTATTATTACAGGCTTTTGCTTCCGGTAGTAAAGCCTAATGAAGTCCTCCTTGGAGATGGTTTTGACGCGATCGATGGCTTGTAATTGCATGCGCGGGTTAATTGAGGTGATAACGCATCCCGACAAAAATAGCCCCTTTGGGCATGGGCACTAAATTGGTTTCTGAATAGTCTTCGCCTAACAAGTTTTCTATAGAAGCCTTTAATTCAAAAGAGGGTCGTCGGTAATTGATGGCCAGATCAAAAACCCGAAACACTTCGCCAGAAGCACGCTGGCCGTATTTCCAGACCATGGTATGGCTCCACTGGGCGTCCCAATCACTGTTCCAGGTGCTCACTGCTCTGTCTTTGAATGAATTGATCACATACTTTGACAATTCTTCTGTGGCCACATCTAGATCGTCCTTAATATGTGTGTAACTCAAGTGTAATTTTTGACTTTTTCCCAAAAAGGCAAAGGACCAATCAATATCGGTCTCCCAACCTTGAGTCAGCAGGCCGCGTACATTCGCTGCTTGCCACAAATCCTCTGGTGTCGGCTTGACATAGTCGATCAGGTTTTTGGAGTCCCGCTGGAACCATGCCCCAGTCCAAGAGACATTACCGGCATTAAAGCGGCTGCCAATTTCCCATGAGAAGGCTTCCTCGGGTGAAAGGTCTGCATCACCTATTGTGGTTGGATCACTGTAAAACAAATCGGTATAGGTCGGGATGCGATAGGTCAATCCGGTATTGGCATAAATACGCCACTGGTCCAGCGGCGCCCAGCCCAAGTCAATCCCGGGATATGCATAGCTGCCAAAATCTGAAAAGTTCGTGACGGCTACACCGGGGATGACATCCAAAGATTGGTTGAAAAACCGCATCCGGTGTTCCACAAAAAGTGTCGTGGCAAAGCGCGAGCGTTGGCCTAAATTATTACTCGAAAGATACGTTTGGGCCATGTCCAAACCAAAACCTGTAGATCCCCAGCCCGATTCCAAAGTCCCATTGACCTCTGCAGCCATTTTGTTGGTCATGTGTAAATTACGGTAGACCGTAGGGTCATTTCTGAGGTAAATGTATTCATCTTGATTGCGTCGCCAATAAACGCGGGGCTGGAGTGTCACTCGGCCCAAGTTCACGGCAGTACTGATGCCCAAAACACTGGTTTGGGTATGTTCATATTGGTCCGTAGCCGCAGGCGAGGCATAAAAACCATTGGCCCCAAAAGCTCTTTCAGAGAAAGTTCCCAGAAGATGCCAAGGCTGTTGTCCCGGTTTATTGAACACACTCTTAAAGGCGTAATTGGACTGATCGTAATCTGTGTTGTAACGGTACCCTCTTGAGGTATTGCGCGAAAAATGGACCATATGCGATGCATTATCCCCAGATTGATAGGCGGTCGCTCCTGCGTTGATCTGGTCATAAGACCCTGTAGACAAGGCCACTTCGACACCCGACTCAAATCGAGATTTGGTCACAATATTAATGGCCCCTGTGAAGGCATTTTGACCATAGATACGGGCCGCTGGGCCCTTAATAATCTCTATCCGTTCGATCAAGTGCAGCGGCAGGGCGGCGTTGAGTGTATGGTGGCCTGTTTGGGCATCATCCAATTTAATGCCATCAATCAGCAATAAGGTTTGGTCAAAGCTCCCTCCTCGGATATACAAATCCGCTTGGGTACCCATAGCCCCTCGTCGGCGAATGTCCACTCCAGCAACCTGTTGCAATAAGTCTGGCAAACTTTGTGCTGGCGAAGCCTCAATGGTCTCTTTGGAGATAATCGTAATAGACCGGGAGTCTTCATCAAAGGGAATCATAAGCCGTGTCCCAGAAAGAAATACTTCAGAGAGTTCCTCTTGCGGGGTTTCCACTTGACCCAAGACAGAAGCGGAAATTAATATCGCGTAAAAACCTAAAACAAAATTTTTCATAAGCATCAAGATACAAATTTATTCTATAGTGCCTTTGGGTGCCCTTTCGCCCATATCAATGGCCCGAGCAAACTAATAATCAAAAAAAAGCCTCAAAAAAATGAGGCTTATATCTGTGTTAATGTCAAGCCCTAATCGGCTAACACAATGACTTTATTGTCGACCATTTGGATTGTACCGCTGCTGATCTGCAGCAGCCATTTTCCATCTTTTTCGGTAAACTTATCCTTGTGAGCCGGCATGAATTCTGGACTTCCAGAGAAGGCAACAACGCCCTTGCCTAAAGAAGACACGATCGCCGCGTGATTGTTCAACATCTGGAATCCCCCATCCATACCAGGAACAGTAAGGCTTTCTACCTCACCCTGCACCAAGCATGCTTCTGGAGTCACTATTTGTAAATACATAAGTTCGTTGGTTAACGCTAATTATTAAACTTCAGCGAGCATTTTCTCGCCGGCTTCGATCGCTTCTTCGATGTTTCCTTTAAGATTAAAAGCCGCTTCAGGTAAATGATCTAATGCACCATCCATAATCATATTGAAGCCCTTAATGGTTTCTTTGATGTCTACCAATACTCCTGGCATTCCTGTAAACTGCTCCGCAACATGAAAAGGCTGTGATAAGAAACGTTGCACACGACGTGCGCGTCCTACCGCCGATTTATCCTCTTCGGAAAGCTCTTCCATTCCCAAGATAGCAATGATATCCTGTAATTCTTTGTAGCGTTGTAGTAACTCCTTTACGCGTTGTGCACAATCATAGTGCTCTTTACCTAAAATGTCAGCCGACAGAATACGTGAAGTAGAATCAAGCGGGTCTACCGCTGGATAAATCCCTAATTCTGCAATTTTGCGCGACAATACGGTCGTTGCATCCAAGTGGGCAAAAGTCGTTGCCGGTGCAGGATCTGTTAAATCATCCGCAGGAACATATACCGCCTGTACTGAAGTAATTGAACCACGCTTGGTTGAGGTAATACGTTCTTGCATCGCCCCCATCTCTGAAGCCAATGTCGGTTGGTAACCTACGGCAGAAGGCATACGACCCAAAAGTGCCGAAACCTCTGATCCCGCTTGGGTAAATCGGAAGATGTTATCCACGAAGAATAAAACATCTTTTCCTTGACCATCACCAGCGCCATCACGGAAATACTCCGCAATAGTCAAACCTGATAAAGCGACACGTGCTCGTGCTCCTGGAGGCTCATTCATTTGACCAAAAACAAAGGTTGCTTTGGACTCCTTCAGGGCCTCTTTGTCCACTTTAGACAAATCCCATCCGCCTTGTTCCATGGAGTGCATAAAGTCATCACCATACTTGATGATACCTGACTCCAACATCTCACGCAGTAAGTCGTTCCCTTCACGGGTACGCTCACCAACACCAGCGAACACGGATAAACCACCATGTCCTTTGGCAATATTGTTGATCAATTCTTGAATCAATACTGTTTTACCTACTCCAGCACCACCGAAAAGACCAATTTTTCCTCCTTTGGCATAAGGCTCAATAAGATCAATAACTTTGATCCCGGTAAATAAAACTTCAGTAGAAGTTGATAAGTCTTCAAATCTTGGGGCATCACGGTGTATAGACAGACCATCTTTACCTGTTTTGGGTAAGTTCCCAATACCATCAATGGCATCACCAATAACATTAAACAAGCGACCATAAACATCGTCACCAATCGGCATCTGAATTGGCGCGCCGGTCACCAAAGCATCTACTCCTCGGCTTAAACCGTCGGTAGAGTCCATAGAAATCGTGCGCACGGTGTTTTCGCCAATGTGTGATTGAACTTCTAGAATTAGGAGTTGACCATTATTCTGAACTTCTAATGAATCATAAATGTTTGGAAGCTCTGCGCCGCTGGCGAACGCAACGTCTACCACGGGTCCAATAATTTGAGCGACTTTTCCTATAACTTGCGACATGCTGTACCTATTTTATTTTAAAGTTTGTCTGGGGTTCATCAAACACCCCCATTTAATCGGTGCAAAGATAGGTCTTTCACAACAAAACATACAAGGCAAAAAAGCAAAAAATTTTCACCCAAGAACCGCCTAAAACAAAAAACCCTTCCAAACAATTTGGAAGGGTTTTTTTGCGTTGTTTGCGAAAGGCTTATTGCAAATCCGGAGAATAGTTTACCGGATAATCATTGGCCCGTGCCACCTGATTAGCAGCAACAAAATTTGATCCATATTGTGCATCAATCGCTGCAAGGAATTCATTGGCCATTAAGGCATAACCTCTAGCGGTCAAATGGATCCCATCAAGGCTTACCAAACCACCAAAGACAAGATCGGTAGACATGCTAAAGTCGTCAAATGTGACGCCTCCATTTGAAGCGTTTTGTAAGATCCCATTCAGGTCAACCTTGGCCAAACCTTTACTTGCGACTAATACATCAATCGTCGCGTTAAAAGCATCCGTGGCGTTGATCACTTGCTGTGTTTCAGTTGCGGTCAAAACCCATTTATCTGCCATGGGGTAGGTAATACCGTTGACAGACAATGAACCTGCAGTTTCTGCAGGAACACCAAGGCCCACTAGCGCAGCAAAATGCTCCTCATTAAGGGTCGCAATAACCCTAGAACTGGTCAGGACCAATAAATCTTCTGCAGTTGCCTGGCGTGATTGTCCGTATTGCTGTGCCAAAAGACCTGCCGTTAATGGATCTAATCCACCCCCTTGAAGAACAGCGTTAAGCTGATCCGTAAGGCTTGGCAAGCTCTCATCAAATATGACTACAGCGCTAGCTGCTGTTTCTGAAAACACAATAGAGCGCTCCGGAAATCCTAAGTAAGCAAAGGCTTGATTCAATGGCGCAAACGTTGCATTAAGCACCGGAATTTGCGGTCCAAAAGCCTCATTGCTTGGGTCTAATGGTGCGAAAGGAATCGTCGTAAAATATGGCAATGACGTCACGTAAGG